>JGI994J12354_10004844_pt1 | contig 11900 bp, 11 predicted proteins | sample IntmicLarv3ML3BL_FD_12354 | JGI IMG/M metagenome (IMG submission 12354) | reverse complement strand
TGAGATAAATATTATTGGTGACGAAATGGGCGAAACGAATTCCCTGGACAGAGCTAGATACGATTTCAAGAAGGCCATGCAGGAGATAACATCATATCGAGGCAGAGGGACCGAACTCATATCAGTGTATGTTCCGAACAGTAAACTTATCTCGGATGTCATGGGATATCTTCGAGAAGAACAATCACAGGCATCTAACATCAAGTCCAAATCAACGATGAAGAATGTGACCGGCGCGATAGACTCGATAATGTCCAGACTGAGGACCTACAAATCGGCACCGAAGAACGGACTCGTCATATTCTGCGGAGAGGTCCCCCGTGCCGGCGACCAGACCAAATTGGTACAGTACACGTTGGAACCGCCGGAAGAGATCACCACGTTCATATACCGATGTGATTCGGAGTTCTATACCGAACCGTTGGAAGCTATGTTGCTTGACAAAAAGTCATACGGCCTTATAACGATAGACAGGAAAGAGGCAACGTTGGGCCTTCTTTCCGGAAGCAGGATAACGGTCCTCAAGCGATTCGATTCTCTGGTTCCCAGCAAACACCACCAGGGAGGTCAGTCATCTGTCCGTTTCGAGAGGCTGATTGAGATAGCGGCTCACGAATTCTACAAGAAAGTGGCCGACCACGCGACCGATCTGTTGTTGAACAGGGAGGAATTGCAAGGGATATTGGTAGGAGGTCCCGGTTCCACAAAGGACTTTTTCGTCAAAGAAGAATATCTTCACCACGAGCTTCGTAAGAAGGTCGTCACGCCTCTTTTTGATACCGGCTACACCGATGAATCAGGATTGAGAGAACTGGTGGATGCTGCCAAAGATACTCTGGTGGACATGCAACTTACGGTCGAGAAAGAGTATATGCAAAGACTCTTCAGAGAGATCCGGAAAGCGGACGGAGGATTATCGCTGTACGGAGAGGACCAAGTGAGAGAGGCAGCAAAAGCGGGTGCGGTCGATATTCTTTTGCTGTCTGAGGCACTGGAAAAGTACAGGGTCGAGGTGGAATGCGTATCCGGACACATCAATACGATCACGGTCGAGGATGTCGAGGCAAAGATACTATGTCCGGAATGCGGTGCTGTGACAAAGGTACAGAGCCAGATAGACCTTATTGATGACTTTTTCGAGATAGCTGAAGGGTTCAATACCAATCTGCAGATAATCTCTCGGGATTCGGAAGAGGGAGATATGCTCCTCAGAGCTTTCGGAGGAATAGCGGCGCTGTTGAGATACAGGGTGAATTGAGATGGGTGCAAAGGATGAGTTCGAAGCAGAGGTAAGGAAAGCGGTCAAAGAAGCACTTTCCGCTTTAGGTCAGGACGCACAGTTCCCTGTCGAAAGGTCTGATATGGCGGATTTGGCAATACCGTGTTTCATAATGGCCAAGACCATGAAGGCATCGCCCAAGGAGATAGCCGAAAAATTGGCAGGTATGATAGAGCCTTCCGGGGCAATAGCATCGGTCGCCGCACTCAACGGATATTTGAATTTCAATATGGACGAGAACACACTCGTCAGAGAGACGTTAAAAGAGATCCTGGAGAAAGGGAATGAATACGGATATGCTCCGAGGAGCGGGGTAAGGATGAATGTGGAACACACTTCGACCAACCCTACGGGACCCATACACGTCGGAAGAGCCAGGAACCCCATAATCGGAGATACGTTGGCAAGATGCCTGTCACGTTGCGGGTATGATGTCCAAACCGAATACTATGTCAACGATGTCGGAAAACAGGTGGTCATCCTCACATGGGGAGTCAACAATATTCCCCGCGGATCCTTGGATGAAGGAGACAGAGACAAGACGGATCACAAACTCGTTGCGTATTACAGGCTTGCGAACAAGATGATGGAAGAGGACCCCAAGGTCCAAGAACAGATATCGGATATGCTGAGAAGGTTCGAAGCCGGCGACAAGGAAGTAATAGACTCGGTCAGGGAGACGGCAGAAGCAATGCTTGACGGGTTGAAGGAAACACTGTCGGGAATAAACGTGACCCTCGACAAATACACCTGGGAATCCGATTTCATAGCGGACGGTTCCGCAAAGGATGTGGTGGAAAGGCTCAAAGCGTCGGAATACGCAGGGCAGACAGACGACGGAGCATGGTATTTGGATCTGAAAGATTTCGGGATCCACGGAAAGAACACTAATTTCATATTCACAAGGTCTGACGGTACCACTTTGTACACCACAAGGGACCTGGCTTATCATCTTGATAAATTCAAAAGGGCGGACAAGGCGATCGATGTTCTCGGAGAGGATCAAAAGCTCGGATCCAAACAACTTTGTTCCGCTTTGGAGATACTCGGGAGCGACAACATCCCGGATGCGATGTTCTACTCATTTGTTTCGTTACCCGAAGGAAAGATGTCTACGCGAAAAGGGGTCGTCGTCTATCTTGATGATCTGATAGACGAGGCTATTGAAAGAGCCTATGAAGAGATAAGATCCCGGCGTTCAGATCTGTCGGAAGAGCGCATGACCCAGATAGCAAAAATGATAGGTATCGGAGCAGTAAGGTACAATATTGTGAGGGTACAACCAGATAAACAATTCGTCTTCAAATGGGAAGATGCGTTGAACTTCGACGGTAACAGCGGACCGTATCTGCAATATGTTCACGCAAGGGCATGCAGTATGCTCAGGAAGGCGGGAAAATACGAATCCGATACGGACCCATCCAAACTCACCGATGAGTTGGAGATAGGTCTGATCCGGGCCTTGGCAAGGTTCACAGACGTCGTACGTTCCGCAGGAGAGGAGAAAAGGATTCATCTTTTGCCTTCATACGGGCACGAGGTCGCATCCGCTTTCAACCAATTCTATGCTGCGGTCCCTGTACTCGTGGCAGGAGATTCGAAGAATGCCAGATTAACTCTGGTTGAATGTACCAGAACAGTTCTGAAGAATGTTTTGGACTGTCTCGGAATGGAATCCCCGGAGGAAATGTGATGGAGATCCGTCAGATGAAACTCAAGGACATTCAAAAGGTCAGGGAATTGGAAATATCGTTGATAAGGGAATATTTTGCCAGTACGCTGGAGAATAAATGGGAGGACCTCCCGAAAGAATGGAAGGACAATCTGGGCGCGAGCAGTAAGAGACATTTTCCTTCATATCTTGAAAGCGGTCTGAGTTTCGTTGCGGAAGAGGATGGAGAGATATACGGATTCATCTTTGCCAAGATGTTGCACCATGTTTTTGATGTGGACGATCTTGTTTGGATAGAGAACATGGGTGTTCACGAGTATGTGCGAAGGAACGCCATAGGATACAAACTCATGAGGGAAGTCCTCAGGAAAGGAAGAGAGATGGGAGCTCAGGCAGCACACAGCATGCTTCAGCCCAGTAATGTTCCGTCCATAATGCTGCATAAAAAGATCGGATTCTTCATGGACAGGCGTGAAGTTGCGTTAGTTGACCTGACGGATCAGCAATTAAGACTTTGATGTGGCGAGAGTAAGAGTTCAAAAGTCCTAGGAAAAATTTGATTATTCATGCTAAAGTCCTAGGAAATATTTGAAAAAATCCTAAAAAGTCCTAGGAAAAATTTGATTATTCATGCTAAAGTCCTAGGAAATATTTGAAAAAATCCTAAAAAGTCTTAGGAAATATTTGAAAAAACTAAGAAGTTTTAAAAAAATTCAGTGACTTAGAAACGTTGTCCGAAAAAATATAAGCGGGCATTTGTGCTCTTGCGAGCACAAATACCTTGAATGTAAAAAGTTACTTCCTTCTGGAACTGACGTATTTGATCTTTTTCGGTTCTTCCGAAGAACTTTCCTTTTTCTCCTCTTTGGGGGTTTTGGTCTTCGGTTTGGGTTCCGTCTTGTTTTTCTCGAGTTCCGTGAAGGAGGTTGCTTTCGTTTCTTTCTGAACCGGTGCAGGTGCGGGCTTTTCCTCGTTGTACCTTCTTCTGGAGGTGGTCTGCGGAACATCCTCGTCTGCAGGTTTAGATCCCTTCTGTCTTTCCAGTTCCGTGAACGTCGTATCGGGTTTGGTCGCCGGTACGCTGCGCATCCTGATCACAACGGCAATGACGATCAGTATCGCGATCGCGGCAATGGCGATGTACGTGGTCGTGTTCGACCATATCGATTTTGAAACACTGATGGTCATTGTCTGTTGGTTCAGGTATTTGGTACCATCATAGTGGAACAGATCTTGCGGCTCACACGTTATGAGTACTTCGCGGTCGCCCGAATCGCTGATCCTGAACGAGATGCTGACATCATTCTTTCCGTCGGGAACGGTCACAGTTTGAGATGTGTAAACCGTACTGGGATTGTTCAGGTCGGTCACGGTTATCTTGATCTGCGTATCCACGCCATCCGTATTGTTGAAATTGATCGTCAGGGTTCCGTTACTGTTGTTCGCAAATCCTTCCGCTCTCGGATTGTCGGAAATCGCCATTATGGCGTCCGAATCTTCACCGGCAACAGCGCTGAGCGAGATGAACGCCATCATCACGACGGTCAACGCTACTATCGTTTTCTTATGGTTCATTTTGTCACCTTAGGTTATGATCTCTTCAACACGTTCCTGTTCTATGGCTTTCCTGATCTCCATCGAGAGTCTTCTGCCTGTACTCATTTCCTTTCTCCACAACGCGTTACCGTATGGATGTCCTACGGACATGTGAACGTTCGTCCCTCCGCCTATCCGCGGGGCTACATCGTATATGTAGAAGTTAAGGTCTTTGTCTACGCAGGTCTGCAGACAGAACGGCCCGATTATGCCCGGGTCGTAATATTTTTTTGCGGCGGCAACATATTTCTCCGCCATTTCAAAGGCTTTGTCCAAAAGCGATTCCCTTAGCGTTGCGGAATTGTGGCCGCATACGGTGTATTCGGGGATGATGCCGTCGTTCTCAAGTTCTACCTGCTGTTTTCCCGGGAGCCTGCAGTACCCGTCCAGTGAACTTTCGAATCTCCAATCCACTCCGAGCAGTTCTATCTGTTCTCCTTTCTCCTCGAGAGGGGAACGGAAGAAATCCAGATTGAATACCGGACCGATTATGTATTGCTCCATTCTTGCGCCTTCCAGGAAATTCTCCTCAATGACGCCCTGTTTAATGAGTTCCGTGGACTTTTCCACGAATTGATCGTAATCCTTGGCGGTGAAGAACCCTCTTTCCATCTTTTTGACCTTGTGGTGTACCTTGACTATCGTCAGGGAATCTATGTCCTCGGGCCTTTTCACCTTCTTGGGGAATGGGAGGCCCGCTTTGTCCAGGATCCAATAGTAATCTTTCTCGTCCCCTCTCTCTTCGGACCTGAGAAGATTCCTGCTGCCTACCAAGGGGACCTTAAAATCATCTTCGACGGCATCTATGCCACTGTATGATACGAACGATCTGTTCGGTACGAAGAGAACGTTGTTCTTCATCAGGTTGGCTTGTACATCGGGGAGAGTGACATCTCCGAACTTGTTCACAAGGACGGTCTCGTCGACCACGCCGCGTATGACGTTCCCCGAGGTGTCCCTCTGAGTCTTGAAATAGTTGCCGAATGTCTTCTCTCTTCCCTTCTGGCACACGGCAACCGTGTGAAATCCTTCCGAGATCGCACCGTCACAGGTGTCAAGCGCGGAATGCGACGCAACGACCCCTATCTTGGCCTTCTTGAGATCGTATTTCTTCAGATTCGCCAAGACAATGTCCCTATCTATCATCTGTATGCCTCTTCCTCACCATAATCGACAGTCGTAATATAACTTTTCGGAAGGAAGAGGGGAACAAGTATCCCCGTGGGACGCTTAATCCATCCGGTGGGTCCGGGTTAAGGTTTCGCGGTTTGTCGAATCTAAACATTAAATACACGTAACCCATTGTTCGATTACTGGATAACGTTCCAAGAAAGGTGACCGTAATTGTCGATCAATTCAGATGACCCGGAGGGCAGTAATAGCCGCTTGGGTTTCGTTAAGAGGGTCTGAGAATGTCAGATCCCGAGGATTATACTAATTTGGACCATGTCGAAATGACGGTCCGTGAACTGTTGACGGAGATGAAGGATACATCGGAGATAATGGTCGATCTGGCATACGCGTCTCTGATGTACAACAGCGAGGACATGGCAGAGAAGGTTCAGGATCTCGAGGAAGAGATGGATAACCTGAAGTTCGCCATAAGATTCAAAGTTCTCATGTCGTCGCGAACCAAAGAGGATGCCAAACAGCTTTCGGGACTTCTTCAGGTCGCGTCCGCCGCGGACAAGATATCCGATGCGGCTGGAGACATCGTGGAATTGTTGAAGATGCCTTTGGAGAAACGTCCGTTCATATCCGCTATGTTGTACGAGTCAGACGAAAAGATCAGGGCAACAAAGATCAGCGCATCTTCGGAGATGGTCGGATACACGATCGAAAAATTGGGCGTGGAAGCATCCACCGGATGCAGGATAATTGCCGTCAAGAACCGTCAGGGATGGATCTACGACCCCGAGTCGGATATCAAACTCCGTGCGGGTGATGATATAATAGTCAGAGGAACAGAGGACGGATTCAACAGACTCACGAGTTGTGCATCAGGTAAACTGCCGTGGGAGTTCCCGGAGATAGACGAGGATGAGGATGAGGACTCGTCACCTCAGGAAGAGGCTGCGAGCATAACAGAGGAGGAAGACGAATGAACAGGCTGGAAGAGATGCTTCTTGAACTGAAAGATACATCGGAGTTCATGGTGGATCTGGCATATTCGTCTTTGATATACAATAACAAAGAGATCGCCGACGAAGTGATATTCCTGGCGGAGACCATGGAAGGACTTTCCGAGAAGATACAGGACCTCATGGTCGAGATAGGGATGAACAAGCCCGAAGAGATAGCGAGGATAGTGATGATCACCAAACTCCAGATATCCATAATGTCGATCGCGGAAGCCGCAAGGTCGATAGCCGACGTGGTGCTCAGAGGATTGGGAGAACATCCGGTCATTGCGATGTCCATAAAGGAATCGGAGACCACGATCACCGTTGCCAAGATCGCCGAGAATTCGGTCTTGAACAACAAGACCTTCGGCGAGATACGCTTGAGCACTCAGTGCGGCATGTTCGTGATAGCGATCAAGAGAGACAGGGAATACATATTCGGTCCCGGCAAGAACACCAGGATGGAAGCGGGGGATATTCTGATCGCGAAGGGACCCGAAGAAGGTATGACCTGGTTCAAAGGGCTGGCCGATGGGTCGGATCAAGAACTCTCCACATGATGTTCAATCACCAGAACTTCCCCTTTTTCTCTTGAAGGTTAAAATAGGTACCAATCATAACGGAGAACGGGATGTATCATGGATGAGATCTCTGAATCGGAAATGTATATTGATGTGAACGGAAAGACGTTGGTCGTTACAAAGAATGTGGCCGACGGACAGCCTCTTTCGGGCGGAACATTCATCATCGGATAAACATCTTAACATTTGACATACCGCGCCCCCATTCATTGTAACAAGGGATATTTCGATCATTGTCAAGTTTTTCATATCAAAAGTACGATGATACTCACCAAGATCGTGGCACTTATCAGGTCCATGGACGAAGATGTTATGGGTATGCTGTGATCGTCGGGATCCAGATCGAATCTTACCGCGGCCACTGCCACGTAATATGACAGCAGATTGAGTATCGTGGTGGTTATCATGCCCGCCACCAGAACTATGGCCATGACGGTCAGGAAATCGATACTTCCCGGCCCTCCCGTAAGTATCGCCGCGATATATGCGATGATCCCGATATACCCGTAAGTGATGGCGGCAAGAACATATGTTATGGAAAAGTTCTCTCCCGCATTCTTTCCCGGAAGTCTGCCCACCTTCAAGGTACCGAGATGAAGCATTGATGATAATCTCGATGTCAGCATCCCGGAAAGGGCATTGCCTTCGTTAAGGAACGCGGGCATCAGGATCATGAGCACAGGCAACAGGATAAGCGAGTGAGACTCTCCCTCGATGATCACACCTGCGGCTATATCCAGGAAGAGGCATCCGAGCAATATCGGAGAGGATTGAACAATGATCCTCTTCGCTTCGTCCTTCATTCCCGCGATGATCTTCCTGCTGAATATTATGACGAGGATGACGATCGTGACAAGAATGAGCCCCATCGTCATTATGTTAACGATATTCTGGTCCGGACATTCTATCACGATCCACGCGCATATGAACAGCATAGGCATGGTTACAATGTCTCCGGCGGCGGCGATGAGGGGCGCCGTGATGTTATCCACGTCCCAATTCCTCTTGAAACCTGTTCGTGCAATGAGTAGATTGAATCCGAGGAGGACCATTCCTGCCATGAGACCGCCCATCATCGAGATGAAGACGAAACTCATGACATCCACACTTCCGAAGTCGAACAGAACGACAACCGCCCATCCTATGACACCCATCGCGAGGGATATCAAGAATGTCAGGCCTATGGAAGATTCGATGTTGGCACGGAGTATGCTGCCTTTTTTGAAGGACAGTTTGAACGTACCCATGTGCATAGATGTTCCGAGTCTGGAACCCATGGCCCCGAAGATATTCCCTCTCATCCCTATCGCAGAATAGACAAGTATCATCATTCCCGGGATCAACAGGATATATTCTTCCATCGAGCTGAGGAACAGACCGGCAACAAGATCGGCGGTGGCGGCGATGACCAAAGCGGTCAATCCCATCTTGAACACAGCCTTGTTACGGCTAAAAAATCCGCTGACAACTGTGTTCGACCCCATAAAAACCCTCCCTTATTTCATCTATATCAATACCGTCAAGGCAAAGGCACTATTTATCATAAATGGGCAATTCAAGCGAAAGCCGTCACATTCTCAGATGGCTTAATCTGGGGGTATGCCGCCGGCTTTTGGTACTGCTCGGAGATAAGGTCGATCTGTCTCCCACCTTTTTGACCTGGAACATACATTCGTGGGGAGGTCCGGACATGTATTCGATCAGCTGGTACACCTGTTCCGTTCGGTTGTTCGTGTCCACCGCCGAATAACATTGCCCCACATGTTCCGAAGGAGTGGTGTCGTAAGGAAGAGCAACGATCATCATGCCCATATCATCATCCGTCCAGAGAAGGGACCCGGATTGGGACGGGACATAACGGGGACACACACAAGTCTCGTGACGACATTTCTCGCAGTAAAGGGTTTGTCTGAATTCATCATAATCGACAGAGAGATCCTTCGATGGAACTGTTTCCGTATGTTTGTTTACGAGATTCGCCGGGATCAAAGAAATCGACCAAAGTTAATACCTTGCATTTTGATATTTAATCGGAATCATGAGGTGTCCGAAAACACCGAAAGTGTCTTTCGTCGTTGTCTGAAGAGAGATCGTGAAATACAAAATTCTGAGAAATTTTCTCCGTGTCGAAAAGTTTACTGAATTTTCAAAAAGCTTTCGGTCGAGATGAGTTTGTTATCAGTGATTAAATAAAGATTTTTAGATGATATGCGGTACACACTCACAGAAACAGATAGGAAGAATGAAGATGGACATCAAGGAACTGAAAAAACTTGCAGATTCAGGTGATGCAAAAGCTCAGAACGAATTGGGGGATATGTACAAGGACGGTGAAGGCGTCGAACAAGACGACAAAAAAGCCGTCAAGTATTTCAGAATGGCCGCTGCACAAGGCGACAGAAGAGGCGAGTATAACATGGGGTGGATGTGCCACAGAGGCCGCGGTATGAAACAGGATTTCGAAGAGACATTCAACTGGTACAGGCTCGCCGCGGAAAAAGGAGAAGCATTCGCCCAATGTAACCTGGGGTTCATGTACAGCGAAGGAAGCGGCGTTGAACAGGACAATGTCGAAGCTATGAAGTGGTTCAAACTGGCTGCGGAGAACGGGGATTCCATGGCCTATTACAATATCGGCTCTATGTATTCCAACGGCGAGGGTGTTGAACAGGACACCGAGGAAGCGTTCAAATGGTACGAGAAGGCGGCGGAAATGGGATACGCAGACTCGCAGAGTCTTGTCGGTTCGATGTATCTGTACGGAGATACGGTGGAAGCGAATCACGAAAAGGCGTTCAAATGGTTCAAACTTGCGGCGGAACAGGATGAAGTGATCGCTCAGTTCTACTTGGCCACCTTGTACAAGAACGGCACAGGTGTCGAAAAGGACGATAAAGAAGCACTGAAATGGTTCACGCTTTCGGCGGAACAGGGCGATCCCGATGCGCAATATGCTCTTGGGTTCATATATGAGAACGGAGAAGGAGTGGATCAGGATCTTGCGGAATCGACAAGATGGTACAGACTCGCCGCAGAGCAGGTTCATATTGCCGCACAATACTGTGTAGGGTGGGCATATTTGTACGGTAACGGGATCGAAAAGAACGAATCCGAAGCTGTCAAATGGTTCGAACTGTCGGCGGACGGGGGAGACGCGGATGCACAACTGATCCTTGGAAGGATGTACTCGAAAGGAATAGGTGTTGAAAAGAACGAATCCGAAGCGTTCAATTGGTGCAAACTCTCGGCCGAACAGGAACATGCGGAGGCACAATACTTCCTCGCCGCAATGTACGTTATGGGAGAAGGCGTCAAACAGGATAAGAAAGAAGCGACAAGATTGTGCAGACTCTCGGCCGAGCAGGGATACGCGGATGCACAATTCACTCTCGGGATGATGTTTGACGAGGGAGACGGGGTCAAGGAAGATAAGAATGAAGCGATAAAGTGGCTCAAGCTTGCCGCCGAGCAAGGACACGAAGGCGCACAGAACGAGTTGAATCAAAGGATCCGCACCGTCAAAGCATCAAACAAGATGAAAGTCAAGTGATGAGAATATCGGACATGGAGGGTCTCAGGCATGCAGGGAAGGGTGAAGGAATTCGATGCGTCCGAGGTTGAAGAACTGAAAGGACGTGCGAACAAAGGGGATACGGAAGCACAGGTAAAGCTCGGTTTGATCTACGATTACGGGTTCGATGTAGAAAGAGATGCAGAAGAGGCTGTCAAATGGTATAAGGCCGCAGCGGAGAACGGGCACGATCTGGCACAGTGTAATCTGAGCGTGATGTACGCGAACGGAGACGGGGTTCCCCAGGACCTCGAGGAGTCAGTAAGATTGTGCATACTTTCCGCGGAGCAGGGATGCGCTGAAGCCCAACGTAATCTCGGCCTTAAGTACAAGAACGGAGAAGGCGTAAAACAGGATAACAGAGAAGCACTCAGATGGTTCAGATCAGCAGCCGAGAGAGGGGACGGAGATGCACAATGCGATCTTGCTTCGATGTACGAGCACGGTATGGGAGTGAAACAGGACCACAAAGAAGCGGTCAGGCTGTACATGTTATCCGCAGAAAGAGGGAACACAATAGCGATCTTCGATCTTGCTGTAATGTACGAGAACGGTCTCGGAGTGAAACAAGATTACAAAGAAGCGGTCAGGTTGTACGAGATGGCGGTCGAACGTAGGTTTGTGGACGCGCAATACAATCTTGCCTCAATGTACGAGGACGGCAGAGGTGTTGAAGAAAACCATTATGCCGCCGCGGAACTGTACAGATCGGCATCGGAACAGGGAGATGCAGACGCTCAATATTGTCTTGCTTTGATGTACTACGACGGCGACGGTGTGGAAGAGAACGAAGAAGAATCGATCCGACTGTTCAAAGCCGCCGCGGAACAGGGACATGTATCGGCCCAATACAACCTTGGGATATTGTATTCCGAGGACGACGAATCAGAATCTGTGAGATGGTTGAGACTTGCCGCAGAGAACGGAAGTGAAGAAGCGATAAACGAATTGAAAGACAGAGGACTCCTCTGACTGGAAGAAGATGGTAGCCTCACGCAGATTCGAACTGCGGTCGCAGGATCCAGAATCCCGCATGATTGACCACTACACTATGAGGCTGTTGTATCTCCCCAACACG
>JGI994J12354_10004843_pt1 | contig 11901 bp, 8 predicted proteins | sample IntmicLarv3ML3BL_FD_12354 | JGI IMG/M metagenome (IMG submission 12354) | reverse complement strand
CCGCCGCCCGGCCTGTAGGTAAACTCCAGTTTTTCATGCGGCTGGGCCGCGTTTTTTGCAAAGCGGGACATATACACCACACGTTGCCTGCCATCATAACCAAATGCCACCGAGTTGCCGTCAAGCGCGATGATTTTTTGCAGCCGGCTGCTCGTGCCGTCATATACAAAGCTGGTTGACCTGTTATCCGGATAGGTGATTGTTGTGAGCCTGCCGCCGCCGTCATAGGCAAACGTCGTGCTCCGCTGTGCGGAGTCTGTGATGCTGGACAATTTATTTCCGGTATAACCCAAGCTGACCGTCCTGTTCACCTGATCCGTGATATGTGTGATACGGGAGTTTGACCATGTAATGGTCTGTCCATCTTCGTTCTTGTCCTCAATTCTTGTCAAACCGCGTCTGTTGTCGGAAAGCGCCGCGTTGTAAATCTTGATCGTGCCGTCATTTTCTGTCAACGTATACGTGCTGCCCGACACAGTCAACACCTGCGCGGGATTCATCTCGTTTTTATATGCTCCATCATCGTCCTGGAGAAAATAGTGCTTTGTCCCATCCGCATCGCGCAGTTCATAGCCGTCGCCCCCGTGCATTGCGGAAGTCAATGGCCGAACCCATTCTTCCAGATTGAGATGGAACTTTTGACCCATCGCAGCATCAAAGCTGTCGCCCGTGTTGTTGAACACATGGCTGATTTGAATAGGCATGCGGTTGCCCGTCATGCTCAGGGTTGGATGCACATAGGTCAGTTCACCGTTGAAATTGTTAACATATGCCGTGCCCGAACGGCCAAGGTCCGTGGTTTCGCTGCTCCAGTGGTTTTCCAGGCCGATTGTGTTCGCGTAAGAAATATACACGGCCGGTATGCCTGCAGCTTGAGACGATAATTCTTGGGAGGCCATATTAACGCGGGTTGCCTTGGCTTCGTCACCAGCGGCTATGATAATGCCGTGGTTGGAACGGTTGCCACTATACCAATCGCGCACCGCATTGGTGATGTTGAACATATAGGTCTTATCATTCCCGCTTTGCACATTTACATAATCCAGCTGGCGGGCATTGCTGATAAACGCGCCATTTGCCGCTGTAGATATGGGTTGCTTTGTCCATTCATCTTCTTTTCCATCAAAACTCCACGCCCCGGGGCTTTCAAATGCATATAGCTGCAAGCCCGGTTGATAATTCTGGATGCTGCTCTGATACATACCGAGATTGGCCCCGCAAATCACACTGCCCGCAGGCAAAGACGGCATATTGAATTTCAAATAGGTGCGATGAATTTTATGGTTGGAAGTATATCCCGCATATAAAAACTCTTTGTCTTTACTCACCGTTTTGCTAAGACCCAGCCATGTTGTCGGCGGATCTTGCTGCACGTAATAATCCTCAAATGTGCTATTGTTCGGCACTTCCAGCGTGGGATCCACCACAACCGGCCATTCCCTTGCCTCATCGTTGACCCATTCCGCGTCAGCAGTCAAAACCAGCCGTCCATCTTCACCCAGCGTCATCGCAACGGCATCACTGCATTCACCCGCGGCGTCGTACATATACGGCGCTTGCAGGATAAACACGGGCAGCTGCGGCCCTTCCATATTGTTCGTCATAAGATAAATTGAGCCGTCTTCCTGCGGAACAGGAATCAGCTCGTTCATGGCAAGATCAAACTCATAGGTATAGCTTTCTTGCTGCTCTTTTAAAATGATATTTTCCTTGATTGACGCCGCCGTCACAATATATTCCAGATCCGCGCCCGGAAAGATATCCGGATATACAACTGCAGAGGAATTGTTTTCCGCCTCCATGATTCTTTGATTCTTTTCCTGAATGGTTACCGGAGCTTTGCGTTCTTCGCGTTCCCTGGGCTGTGTCTTGATTTCATCAGCCAAGACGTTTTCTGCAATTAATTCTGTTGATTTTTCTTCCTGCAAATCGTTTTGAGACTCATTTTGAGACGTTTCTTCTTCGTCATCAATCAGAAGTTCATTATTCTCATCTTCCGCCAAAGCAGCAGCAAGCGGGTCTGCCGAATCCGCCTCCGGAAATTCATTTTCATTTTGAAGTTCAACGGGGGCTTCAAGTTCAACCTGTGCTTTCGCCTGTGTTTCGGTCTGCGCAGCCAATTGCTCTTTTTCCCGTTGCTTTACCTGAAGTTCCGCCTGAAGTTCTGCCTGCAGCGCCTCTTTATCTGTCTTGACCCGCTCGGATGCGAGGTCTTCCGCTTCAACGACCCTGGCCCGCTTTTCCAACTGCACATCCACATTCTGCTCACTGACGCCAAGCGCCACAAAGTGGTCACCCTTGGCCAATGTCAGCTTTTGCGTGCCGTCAAACCCTTGCGGGATGCGGATATCCAAACCGGATGCTTTCGGGGTATATACGGCTTCTCCTGTTGCGCTGAGCGCACTGTGATTTAACGTGAGCGTGTTGTTTATATCTCGCCATGCGCCTTCTGCATCCTGAAAATGCACCGACTCGGGGTACACGCCGACCGTAAAGGTTCCATCCTCATGCCTGAAGTGTTTGGCGTTCGCTTCGCGCAGTTCTTCCACTTCGCCAACGATCAGTGTCTCTTCGACTGCAGTATCGCTGTCACCCAAAGCAACACCCAGATCAGCCTTCCCGGCCAGCAAGTCCTCCTTGCCTGATGAGGGGACGACAAGATTCCTGAGCCAATCGTCCTCTTGAACAGGCAAAACCGCCTGTACTGGCACGGATTGCACCAGAAACACGGCGGTTAACAGAACGGAGATGATCACTTTCACGAGCTTTTTCATACGAGTTTTCCTTTTCTCTTTTTTCTTTAGAGGAAATATTTTCCTCCGTTGCGATAATTTTAGCATGCGAAGTTGTTGCCGTCAATCGAAAATTTGGGAAATTGAAATGTTTGTGAAAACCGCCAAAACGATCATCAATTGCTTGTGTATATTGACGAAGCGCCTGAAACAAATTCGCTTTTTTGGGACTGATCAAAGAAGAGCTATCTTCGAGCAATCCAAAAGAAGCGATTACGGCCAAGATGGACTTTTATGCAAACATCCAGCTTTACAGATTCAGCATTTTCACATGGAAGGCATATCTTGATTTTATGGTTTTTGTGAAAACACACACAATAGCAAGCGATTCTTTTATTGTACACCTTTACGGACTGTATTAAGTTGCTATGCCGTCCGGGACATATACCTTACTGCACAAATCAGCACACCCACAATCCCAAGAACTCCACTACCATCCTGCCGTCCACCTTCTCCGCAAAGTTGAAAATCATATTGAAATCCAGATTGCCTGACTGCTCTCCTTTGCGAACGGCATAGGCGATTGTTTCAAATGCCGTTTTGCTTATGCGAATTTTCTTCGACGACAATTCGGATAGCTTCGGTGTATTCTCTCCCTCAATCCAACCCTGCTTCTCAAACTCGTCCTTGAGTTTGCGGACAATCTGCTTGAAACGCTTGTTGACGGCATCAACCGAACCGATCTGTGAGTGCGCTGCAATCATCGCTTTTGGCAACGGCTCATCATCGGCAAAGCCGTCGCCATCACGCCGCAAGCCAATATAATGTAAGAACAGGCGCTGGTCGCGATAGCCTAGTTTGTCCACCGCGGCGGCGATTGCTTCAATGATCAGCTTTCTCAGCACGATGTACTCTGGATTGCTGTATGGACTGCCGATGCTATCGGCGAGAGAACCACGCCCCTCCTCCTCGCTAACCTCCATATCATTCAGGCTCTCAGAGTAGCGAAATAACTCGCCGTAACGCAGAAACTCATGGACTTTTCTATCGTCATAACCCTTTTGCCTTTTGATTTCCCGCAGCCGTTCCTCTGCCGAGGCTTGCGGATCGGCATAATAAATCGCCGTGATTTCGCGCAGGGTATCAAAGGCACTCTCGTTGATAGACACCGCGCCGCAGTTTTGGCGTATGTAGTCGATCACCGCTTCGGCAACATACAGGTCTGTGTATTGCGTGAAGTCTGCGCCTATTGCCGAGTCATAGTCGTGCAGTTTGGCAAACATCGCCGCCACGATGGTTTGCTTGATGTCCTGAAAATGCTGTAGCTGCCCATAGTGCTCGCAAAATTTTTCAGTGCGAATGTTGAGCAAAACTTCATAATGGTGGAGAAAATATGCGAGATATTGCTCGTCGCCAGTGCGCTTGTACTCTACAATATAATCGTTCAGTCGCATATTCGATGGTGCCTTTTTCAGCCGATACATAATCAACTGTTCAGACGGGATAAACCAGCGCATTTTCTCCACCTCCTTCAATCTTAGTGCTGGACGGCCTACAGCTTGACGCCCACCGCCTCAAAAACTGCGTTCTGCTCCATCTCCCTCGTATAGAGCGTATTGGCGTAAATCGTGTCCTCCAGCGCCTTGTCGCGCCGCTCCTGGGCAATTATTTTAGCCGCCCTTGCCTGCTGCTCGGTAATTTTCCCTCGCTTCAACTGGATGCGAATGACCTTCAGGCGGCTTTCGCAGACAGCTTTGATAGGATGGTCGGCATAGCTCTCTTTGGCTTTGCGTCCTCTTGTTGCCGCCACCGCCTGACAGGAGCGCTTGAGCGGGTCATTTGGGTCTGTATAGGTGCAATACTTTTGAGCGCGGGCATTGGTTTTAAGATAATACCGCCCGCAGTTTTCGCACCGCAGCGGATAATGCCCAACGTGTAGTCCCTCGAAAAAATCCGCCACCAGGAAGTCCAAAAATCTTGTAAATGTCATGCGCTTGCCGACAACATAATTGCTGCTCCTTGGCTTTTTCGGCGTTGCGACATATTCAATATCGGGTAACAGCGTTCTCGAAAATGGCTGATTCCAATGACCAAACGGCGACTGTGCGATACAATCCATTGCAAGCTGAATCAGATGGCTTTCGTCGCGCCTTTCAAGAGAGGATAACCGTTCCGCAAAGCCCTTGCCGAAATCCCAGGCGGCATTCATATCCGGACCAAGCTTGTTGTAGAAGTCAAGCGTGGAAATGAAGTACTGCAAATGATTTTCTTCTTCGGCGAGTCGGTCAATTTGATCGCGATTGGGCTGATTGCCGGGCAGCCAATAGCCACAGCTTTGCAGTGTGTACTGTGCCTTTTTCTGTAGGTATTGATTGATGCGCCTTGCGCTTTCCGCGCCAAACAAAGCCGTGCAGCGTTCTTTTTCTGATTGTAAATCCAGATATTTAAATGGGCGGGCTTTGGCGATGACCTTCAAGATGTACTGAATGTTATCGTGCAGCTTCGCCGTTTCCGCTTCATCCAAGTAGCCAAGCACGAGATTATTCTCAACATTCCACATCGGCTGATGGGCGGAAATCAGGCGGTTCGCAATCAGCCAGCCGCCATCGGGCTTGCTGTGTTCGCCCTTCGGGGCTTCCCGCCAATATTCATTTAGCCCGTTGCAGAAGAAAAAGCCAGCGGGGAACACCTTGCCGCCAACCGCCACTTTGTTGCCGCGAAAATCTGCCGTGAAGCAGCCTATGTTCCGTTTTACCTGTGAAGCCATGCGCTCGCCTCTCTCATTTCCGTTGTGTTATCTTTGTTCATTCTATCATATACCAACAGAAAAAGCAATATACACAAGCGATTATATGGTGTTGTGTTTTTCTAAATGTGTTCGTTGTTCTTCTTTCTGGTTTTCCGATTTTTCGCCCATTATATATATGAGGGCGAAAAGAAAGCCCGCCAAAAAAGCACAAGCTTATCGGCGGGTCTGCTATTTAAATGCAAAACACGGCATACAGCGGAACGGATTTAATGTTGTTTTCAAAGCCGAAATTCTTCGCGGAAATCCGTATTGAGTAGGTGGGCTTGTATTTTGCCGCGAATATATGCAGGCTTTTCGATTTGGTGCGCGTGCCGGTTTTTACCTCAACCGCGATAATGTCGCCGCCAATTTGCAGCACAAAATCAAGCTCCGCCGTCCCCTCACTCGTCCAGTAATATAAGCCGTGGCGGTTGCTATTCAGCGCCTGCGCCACATAGTTTTCGGTGACGGAGCCGAGGAACGTGTTCTCGATTTCCCCTGCCGCCAGAATAGTCGCCTGCGAAATCCCGCTTTTCATGGTGAGCAGACCCACGTCACTCATATACAGTTTGAAGCTCGCAAGGTCGCGGTAAACGGAAATGGGCATCAAGCCGTGCTCCGCCCGCTCGCATTTCAGCACCACACCCGCAAAGTCCAGCCACTCGATCGCCTCGCCGAAAATGGTCGCTGTGCCGCCCCGCTGCGCCAGTTTGTACTGGAACTTTTTGTTTTCTTTGGCAAGTTGAACCGGGATTGAATGATAGGCCGCGCGAATTTTCACGCTCTGCGTGTTGGTCGCGTATTTCGCCATGTCCGCGATGTAATCGTTGATGATTTTGTTCTGTACATCGGGTACAGTCAGCAGGCTTTTGGTTTCTACGAACTCCAAAACCGCCCGCGGCATCCCACCGGTGATCAGATACTGCCGGTAGATATCGAGTGCTTTTTCGTGGAGCGCGCCGGGCAGCGCCTCGTTGGAACAAAAGGCCCGCTTGATTTCCTCGCAGAGCCGCTCCTCGCCAAGCGCCCACAGATACTCCTCAAAATCCAGCGGGAACATCGTCACGGAGTCCACATTGCCTACCGGGAACGAATAATTTTCGCGGTTGATTGCCACGCCCAGCAGGCTGCCCGCACCGATGATATGATATTCCGGCGCTTGCTCGTTGAAGTATTTCAGGGAGGTCAGTGCGCGCGGACAGGACTGTATCTCGTCGAAAATCACCAACGTATCGCCCGGGATGATTCGTTCACGCGATTCCGTCTCCAGGAAGCGCAGGATGCGCTCCGGCTCGATGTTGTCGGAAAAATAGGAGGCGACTGTCTGGTTTGTTTCCAGGTTGAAATAGGCGACGTTCTTGTAATGCGTATCCCCGAACGCGCGGATGATATGCGTTTTCCCAACCTGCCTCGCGCCGTAGACCAACAGCGGCATCCGACTCGGCTTGCCTTTCCATTGGAGTAAGTTTTCCGTGATTTTGCGTTTCATATTCGCTGCGCCTCCCTTTATGGCTTGAGGTTAGTATAGCACGTTCCTAACAACAAGTCAAGAAAAATCAAAATAGTTTAAACAAATTAGAGTTATAAGTCTCCGCAGCGTGTCCTGCACATCTCTGTCGATTATAATAATTATAATGTCATTATAATCATTAGCAACAGATTCAGCCGTCCACACATTTGCTAATTTCTCTGCATAGCGATAAAATGATTACACCAAATATTTTGTGAGGAGGCGCACGGCCATGACCAAATTAGCACCGCACTACACCAACAAGGAAACCGGGATTTCCTACACTCTATCGCCAGAGGGCTACTATCTGCCCGACCTGGTCTTGCTGGAAGAACCCGCACACGACATCGGACGGTTCGGAAGAATGCGGCGGCATTATCTTCAAAACCACCGCCCGGCTCTATTCATTGATTTGCTTGCGTCCGGCAAATTGAATGAACATCTTCATGAAATCGACCATGCTGCAACTGAGCGAATAGAACTGCTGATTATGCAAATGGTAAAATCGGAGGGAGTAACAGAGGACGTAAAGTCCCATGACCAAATGCTTTGGATTGGACGTATGAACAATATTCGCGCACGGGCTGAGGAGATAATCAGGGAGGAGCTGTTCTACAGTTAATACAATTACATAGCGCAAAGAAAATCCACAGGCCGCTTTTCGGGAGGAATGGCGGTCTTTTTTTGTGCTCATTTTTTAGCAGGAGAGGAGAGAATATTGCCATTCCCATACGGTAACAAGCAAAGGGTTTGTGTACCACAAGCCCTCAGGCGGCGCAGTTCTGCGCCTTGGCAGGGGGAACGCCGTTCCCCCTATAACCCCCTTGCGACCCCATATTCTATAGAAAGGAAAAGTGATTATGCAGGAAAGAATCGTTCAAATCCATTTCCGGGCGACCGAAAAAGAACGCATCCGATTTCAGGCGAACGCCAAAAAATGCGGACTGTCCCTGTCGGAGTACCTCCGCAAGCTGGCAAGCGGATATGAACCGAAGGTCCTGCCGCCCTTAGAGTTCCAAAAGATTTATGATCTGCTGTTGAATGCCCATGCGGACTGGCAAAGCGGTGGCGACCCTCGCTTGGCGAATGATCTGCTCAATATTATCAGGGAGATGATGACGGCAATCAATTCCGGGCTGAAGGGACGTGATGGAAACGGCGACAACAAAAATCTGGCCGGTGAGGGATAATCTGCATCGTGTGCTGGAATATGCGGAAAACCACCTAAAAACCGCAAACCCCGCCGTCTACAAGCCGCAGGAACTGGAGGATTTGAAAGCGGTGCTGTCATATGCCGCCGACGGCAAGAAGACTGAGCAGGCATTTTTTGTCAGCGGGGTGCATTGCATCCCTGAAATCACCTTTGAGCAGATGACCGCGACCAAGCAACAGTTTGGCAAAATGGGCGGCAATCTGGCGTATCACGCATACCAGTCCTTCGCCCCCGACGAGGTTACGCCAGAGCAATGCCACGCCATCGGTGTGGAACTGGCGAAGCGCGTCTGGGGAGATCGCTACGAGGTGCTTGTCACAACACACCTCAACACCCATTGCGTCCACAATCACCTGGTGATTAACTCTGTTTCCTATGTTGACGGCAAAAAGCTCAACAATAATTACGCGATGTATTTCAAAAACCTGCGGGCCGAATCCGACCGCCTGTGCCGTGAGCATAAGCTGTCGGTCATCGCCGAGCCGGGACAGTCGAGCGGCAGCCGATATTTGCAAGAGGCGGAAAAGCGCGGCGAGCCCACCATCCGCAATGTGATCCGCTCCGACATCGACACGGCAGTTGCGATGAGCATGACCGACAGACAGTTCTACTGGCAGATGCGAGAATGGGGCTATCAATTCAACTTTGACCCAAAGCGCAAATATCCCACACTCCGCGCACCCGGCATGAAAACGGTTATACGGTTTCATACGCTTGGCGAGGAGTATGTGCCGGAGCGCATCACTCGCAGGATTCTCGACAATCACCATTGCCTTGCCCCACAGCAGAAAACTCACAAGCCAGCAGTCAAGCAGTATCGGTATCGCGGCAGCTTTCACAATGTGCGTTCGACCGGCGGCCTGTATGTGATGTTTCTGGTATTCCTGTTGCTTCTGCGGAAAGTCCGCAATATGAATCGGGCGACCTCGCAAAGGCTGCGCTACACGCCGGAGTTGCGAGAGGCTATCCGGCGAATTGACAGATATTCCGAACAGGCCCGCCTGCTGTGCTGTCACAAAATCGAAACGCCGAAGCAACTGATCGGCTTTATCGAAAGCCGCAGTAAGCAGCGTAAAGTGCTGACAGAGGAGCGAAACAGGGTTTACAACCGAATGCGGGCAAAATCCATTACCCCCGAAAAGTTGGATGCCCTAAAAGCCGAGCGAGATGCTTTGTCGAAACAGCTTGCCGCTGTCCGCAAGGAATTAGCGGTCGCACATGGTGTTTTATCCGGTCACGAGGAAATCCGACGAAAGCTGAAAGCCCAGCGCGAGCTTGCTCTCCGGCAAGTGGAAGCCGAAAAAACCAAACAGCAAAATAAAAAACGAGAAAGAGGTATTACACAATGAGCGAACCTAAAGCAACAGCAAAACCGGTGACGGCGCCGCCAAAGCCTAAAAAGCAGGAGGAGCAAATCAATATGTCAAATGAGCAGATTCAACATATCTCCATTACCCGTCTTATGCCCTTTGAGAACCACCCATTTAAGGTGCGCCAGGACGAGGAGCTGCAAAAGCTGGTGGAGAGCATCAAAGAGAACGGCATTCTTATTCCAGCCATTGCCCGCCCAAAAGGAGAGGGCTATGAAATTATCGCAGGCCACCGCCGCAAGCTGGCAGCGGCTATCGCGGGTCTGCCTACCCTTCCTGTGCTTGTCAGGGATTTGACAGATGAACAGGCAATTATCGCGATGGTGGATTCCAACGTCCAGAGGGAAAATGTCCTGCCAAGCGAAAAGGCCTTTGCTTACAAAATGAAGCTGGAGGCAGTTAAGCGGCTCCCCGGCCGACCGAAAGAGAATGGTGACCAACTTGGGCACAATTTCGTCGGGCGTAAAAGCATTGATGTTTTGGCTGACAATGCCGCCGATAGCCGCAACCAGATTCAGCGATATATCCGCCTAACGGAGCTAATTCCGCAGCTGCTCAAAATGGTGGACGAACGCAAAATTGCTTTCAATCCCGCCGTTGAGCTATCCTACCTGCCGAAAGAACAACAGGCCCTGCTATTATCTGCTATGGAAGCCGAGCAGTCAACACCATCGCTTTCGCAGGCACAACGCCTGAAAGCGCTAAGTGCCGAAGGTAAGCTCACAGAGGAAAGCGTGCGCAAAGTTATGCGGGAGCAAAAGGGCAACCAGCAGGAGCAGGTAAAAATTCCATATGGCAGGATTCGCTCAATTGTCAAGAAGGATATGCTTCCCAAAGAGCTGGAGGACTTCATCATCAAGGCGATTGAGGACTACCAGAAAAAGCTGAACAAATCACGCTCAACAGATGCCCGCTAACATACTGGACAACAACGGTCAGCGGGTTTTTGCTTGCCAAGATTTCATGTCGCTCCGATTTGCACAATTGCCTTTCGGGGCGGCTTTCATTAAAATTATAAGGAGGGCGTGACATGCCACAAATCAACAGTCAGTACGCCGCCCTTGTTCTGATAGATATCCTCTATGAAAACGAGCTTATCAACAAGGCGACATACGAAAAAATTCAAGCCAAATACAAGCCGCAGGAAGCGGCGAGAGAGGAGAAAGCAGCATGACAAACACAGCATTCCGATCACCGTTCGGGATCAACCTTGACCGCAACAGGGAGCGCCGCATGGTATTCTACGGGCGGGTCAGCACGGAGCACGAAGCACAGCTTGCCGCCTTTGAAAACCAAATCCAGTGGTACGACGATCAGGCCAAATACCATCCGAACTGGATGGTGCTGGAAACATATCTCGACAAAGGGATCACCGGCACACAGGCGAAAAAACGTCCGGCGTTCCTGCAAATGCTTGAGGACGCCCGGCAGGGCAAATTCGACTTGATCGTGACCCGCGAGGTGTGTCGCTTTGCCCGCAACACGGTGGACACCTTGACCGCCACCCGCGAGCTAAAAAATCTCGGCGTGGAGGTCTATTTTGTCGAGGATAATATCTGGACAATGGACGGCGACGGCGAGCTGCGCCTGACCATCATGGCGACGCTGGCGCAGGAGGAATCCAGGAAGGTATCGGAGAGGGTGAAGGCGGGGCAGAAAATCAGCCGTGACAATGGTGTTATCTATGGCACGGGTAACATCATGGGGTATGACCGCAAGGGCAGCACCTATATTATCAACCCGGACCAGGCCGAAACCGTACGGATGATCTTTGATATGTACCTCAACCGTAATATCGGGTCAAAGAAAATTGCCAACGAGCTGACTCGTCTGCGCCGCAAAGCAGCATCCGGCGAGGTGAAATGGACTTGCTCCAACGTAGGGCGTATCATCGCGAACCCAACGTATATGGGCTATCTCGTTTATGGAAAGTCCTATTCCAATAATTATCTGGAACAGAAACGGATTGTCAACGGGGATCACTCAACGCTGATGATGGTAAAAAGCGATTTCGAGCCGATTATCAGCGAGGAGGACTGGCACAAAGCTGAGGCTATCCGCAAAAGCCGCCTTGTCCAGCCGCTGATTCCGCCCACGGAGGGAAACCGTAATAGACCCCGCACCCAACGGCAGACAACTGACCTTTGGGCAAGGAAGCTGCGCTGCTCCTGCGGCGGACGTTTCCGTAAAAACCGCTGGCACAAGAACAAACACAAGGAATGGTCGTATGGCTACGAGTGTTACAACAAGCTCAACAACGGCTCGGCGCGAAAACGGCGGGAGGCGGG
>JGI994J12354_10004841_pt1 | contig 11903 bp, 10 predicted proteins | sample IntmicLarv3ML3BL_FD_12354 | JGI IMG/M metagenome (IMG submission 12354) | reverse complement strand
GCCATACCGGAGGTGCAGTGCGAGTGAACGCAAATCGGAATCGAAACTTCCTTTTTCATGCCGGCAACAATTTCAGCGGCAGCTGCCGGTGATAAGAGTCCTGCCATATCCTTAATACAAATGGAGTCGCTGCCCATTTCTTCCAGCTGTTTTGCCATTTTGATAAAGGTTTCAGGCGTGTGTACCGGGCTGATGGTGTAACTGACGGTTCCCTGAACGTGTGCGCCGATTTTCTTAGCGGTTCTGACGGAAACTTCAATGTTTCTGAAATCGTTCAAAGCGTCAAAGATTCGGAAAATGTCAATGCCGTTTTCATAAGCCTTGGTCACGAATTTTTCAACCACGTCGTCGGAATAATGACGGTATCCGACAAGATTCTGACCGCGGAGAAGCATTTGAGCCGGCGTTTTCTTCATGCGGGATTTGATATCGCGAAGTCTTTGCCACGGGTCTTCGTTCAAATATCGAATACATGTATCAAATGTGGCGCCGCCCCACATTTCAAGTGAATAATAGCCGACATCGTCCAATTGTTCAACGATATCCAAAATATCGCGCGTTCTCATGCGCGTTGCAATTAATGATTGATGTGCGTCGCGAAGAGCAGTTTCTGTAATTTTTACGGTCATCTTTTTTGACCTCCCTTTTTGAATGTGAGATAAATAAACAATATAAATACACATTGTCGAGGTCTCCTCTCTCTTATTTGAAACCGGAGATCTATCGACAAATTCTGAAATTGGAATAACATGGAATGTAAACTATAAATACGTTTTTAATTTGGTTTACATAGGTAAATGAGAGCGGCTGACAAAGTTTTTGAGAAACTCTGTTTATTATTACTGTTGGTAATAATAATGCTTATATATAATGCGAATGGTGCATAACTTATCTCATAAAAGGAGAATAAATATGACCATTAAAGATAAAAGAAATTTCAAATTTGAAACGATTCAGCTTCATGCCGGACAGGAAAATGCCGATCCTGCAACGGATGCCAGAGCGGTTCCGATCTATCAGACGACATCTTATGTCTTTCCCGACAGTGAAACTGCTGCCGCCCGATTCCGGTTGGAAGATTCCGGAAATATATACGGTCGGCTGGCAAACCCGACACAAGACGTTTTTGAAAAAAGAATTGCTGCCCTTGAAGGCGGAACGGCGGCGCTTGCCGTTGCCAGCGGCGCCGCTGCCGTGACATATACGATTCTGAATTTAGCGCAGGCCGGCGACCATATCGTTTCCCAAAAAACAATTTACGGCGGAACATATAATTTGTTTGCAAACACGCTTCCCGATTACGGTATCCGGACAACATTTGTTGATCCGAAAGAAGAAAACGGATACGAAAATGCTCTTCAAGAAAATACAAAAGCAATTTTCATCGAAACATTGGGCAACCCCAATTCGGATGTCGCTGACATTCAAAGAATTGCCGATATTGCACATGCGCATAAAATTCCATTGATTATTGACAATACGTTCGGAACGCCTTATTTAATCCGCCCGCTGGAGCATGGTGCCGACATTGTCGTTCATTCGGCGACGAAATTTATCGGCGGCCACGGAACAACGCTTGGCGGTGTTATTGTGGATGGCGGATTTGACTGGGCGGCTTCCGGAAAATTTCCGGCGTTGACCGAGCCGAATTCCAGCTATCACGGCATCCGATTTTCAGAGGCCGCCGGGTCTGCCGCTTTTGTGACCAAAATTCGAACGATTATTTTAAGAGACACGGGTGCCGCGATTTCACCGTTTGCCGCATTTTTGCTGCTGCAAGGTTTGGAAACATTATCGCTTCGTGTTGAAAGGCATGTTGAAAATGCTTTGAAAACGGTTGAATATTTAAGCCGTCATCCGAAAGTCGAACATGTCAATCATCCGTCCCTGCCCGACAATCCCGACCATGCGCTTTACAAAAAGTATTTTCCGAATGGTGGCGGCTCAATTTTCACATTTGAAATTAAAGGCGGTGAAAAAGAAGCCAAAGAATTTATTGACAAGCTTCAGGTGTTTTCGCTCTTGGCAAACGTTGCCGATGTGAAATCGCTGGTCATTCATCCGGCGTCAACCACGCATTCGCAAATGAATGAAGAAGAATTAAAAAAATCGGGAATCAAGCCGAATACGATTCGCTTGTCCGTCGGAACGGAACACATCGACGATATTCTTTTCGATTTGGAAAACGCATTTAACAGCTGAGGTGACATCATGCCGATTAAAGTTCCCGACGAATTGCCGGCGCGCCGGATTTTGAATCGAGAAAATGTTTTTATCATGAACGAATCGCGGGCATCCTCACAGGACATCCGCCCGCTTCGAATTGCCGTTTTCAATTTGATGCCGAATAAAATTGAAACCGAAACGCAGCTGCTGCGTTTTCTCGGAAACACGCCGCTTCAGGTTGAATTAGAATTGCTGCAGCCGGCGACATATAAGTCGAAAAATACATCGGAAGAGCATCTGCTAAAGTTTTACAAAACATTTGAAGATGTCAAAGATGAGAAATTCGACGGCCTGATCATTACGGGTGCGCCTGTCGAAAAAATGCTTTTTGAAGATGTGGATTATTGGGAAGAACTGTGCGCCGTCATGGAATGGAGCAAAACGAATGTGTTTTCCGTTCTTCACATTTGCTGGGCGGCACAAGCGGCGCTTTACTACCATTACGGTGTTCAGAAATATGAAGCCGAAGAAAAAATATTCGGGATTTTTGAGCATACGGCCGCTGACAAGAATCATTATCTGCTTTACGGATTTGATGATGTGTTTAATGCCCCGCATTCCCGCTACACCGGCATTTCCGAAGATGAGATCCGAAAAATTCCCGAACTTTCGATTCTCAGCACTTCGGAAAAGGCAGGAATTTATATTGTCGGCAGCCGCAACGAGCGTCAGTTTTTCATAACGGGGCACCCCGAATATGAACGAAATACTTTGAAAAATGAATATGAAAGAGACAAAAGGGCCGGATTGAATACCGCCATTCCAAAGAATTATTTCCCGAATGATGACGCTACTTTGGAACCGATTTGTCGATGGCGATCGAATTCAGATCTATTATTTTCAAATTGGCTGAACTACTTCGTGTATCAGGAAACACCGTATGACTATGTAAAAGAGATAAGTAAAGAGATAAGTAAAGAGATAAGTAAAGAGATAAGTAAAAATGTAAAAAACGACAATCTGACTGAAAAGAGGGTGTTAAAATAAAAGTGATTGCAATAAACGGAAGTCCTCGAAAAGACGGAAACACGGCGACAGCGCTCGGTATAATGAAAGACGAATTTGAAAAAGAAGGCATTGATGTCGAAATCGTTCACATCGGAAGCGAATTGATTCACGGATGTGTCGGATGCGGTAAGTGCCGTATATCTGAAAACAATTTGTGTGTTTTTACAGATGATTCCGTCAATGAAACGGCCTTAAAAATGCGAAAAGCCGACGGCATTATTCTGGCGTCGCCGACGTATTACGCGGGAATTGCCGGAACCATGAAATCCTTTTTAGACCGATTGTTTTTCACAAGTTCGGGGCATTTCAAATATAAAGTCGGAACATCGGTCACTGCCGTTCGGCGTGCCGGCGGTGTGGATGTTGTGCATCAGCTGAACAATTATTTGAATTTGTCTGAAATGATTATACCGCCGTCACAGTATTGGATGGTCGGGTATGGCCGAGAAAAAGGGGAAGTTTTGCAGGACGGAGAAGGCGTGCAGACCATCCGAAAAAATGCCCGGTCAATGGCGTGGCTGATGAAAACAGTCGAAGCCGGAAAAGAAAAGGTGCCGTATCCAAAAGAAGAACAGCGCGTGATGACAAATTTCATTCGCTGAGTTTTTGATTTTTTTTTGTTTTTTTGAAAAAAACAGAATTTAGAAAAAACAAATAAAAACTTTTTTTGAAAAAAAAAGAATAAGAGAAATGATGCTTAAAGCATCATTCTCATGTCCATACAATAGGCTGTGACACCGTCATCCATGATTTTCATCGGGTTGATTTCGAATTCTTTGATTTCGGGGAAGTCGATGACCAACTGAGAAACTTTGATGATGGCATCGGTCAAAAGGTTGAGATCAACCGGTTTTGCACCGCGGGCACCTTCAAAGATTTTGAAAGTTTTGATGGATCGGATCAGTTTTTCAGCTTCTTCTTTGTTGAGCGGAGCAACGCCGAAAGAAACGTCTTTTAAGATTTCGACGTAAATACCGCCGAGACCGAACATGATGAGCGGACCGAACGTCGGGTCCCGAATCATGCCGATAATGATTTCATTTCCGCCGGTAAGCATCTGCTGAAGCTGAACGCCGTCAAGACGGGCATTCGGAACGTGCTTTTTGACGTCTACCATCATCTTTTCGTAGGCTTCTTTGACTTCTTCTTTGCTCTTCAAGTTCAAACGAATTCCGCCGGCATCGGACTTGTGGGTGATGTCGGGAGACACGATTTTCATAACAACGGGATAGCCCATTTTTTCGGCAGCGGCAACCGTTTCTTCGGCCGTCTTTGTTTCGGCGTTGCCGACAAGAGGCAGACCGTAAGCTTCCAAAATCTCAATGGATTCCAAACCGAGAACCATGTTTCCTGCTTTTTTGGATTTTTCGATAAGTTCGGCCGCCTTGGCTTTATTGACTTTCGGGACATCGGGTTTCTTAAATTCGGTTTTCAAAATGTCGGCATAGTCGCAGAGCGCGCGCATCGTTTCGGCTGCCGCTTCAGGATACAGGTAGTTCGGAATGCCGGCCTGCTGAAGCATTTTTTCGCCGGGCGCCATTAAAGTGCCGCCGAAGAAAACACAAAGAATCGGCTTTTTAGCGGTATGGAATCTGTCAATCACAAGCTGCGCCGTGTTTTCAACTTCCGTTACGGATTGCGGCGTCACGAGGAAAATAATTCCGTCAACATTGTCGTCGTCAAGCGCGGCGTCCAATGCATAACCGTATCTGTCCGGCTTGGCATCTCCCAACACATCAATCGGGTTTTTGGCGCTGGCGGCTTCCGGCAGCATTTCTTTTAATTTTTTATAGTTGGCGTCGGAAAGTTTTGCCATTTTCATGTTATTGTTGACAATGGCGTCCGTTGCCATAATTCCGGGACCGCCGGCATTTGTGACAATTGCGATATTGCGCCCTTTCGGAAGCGGGCAGGCGGATAAAGCAATGGAATAATTCATCATTTCATCCAAAGAAGAAGCGCGCAGAACGCCGGACTGCTTGAATGCGGAAGCGTATGCCTGGTCTGCGCCGGCAATGGATCCCGTGTGAGACGAAACGGCAGCGGAGCCTGCATCCGTTGTACCGGATTTAATTAAAACAATCGGCTTTTTCTTACAGGCAATTTTTGAAGCTTCCATAAATGCCGCACCGTCAACGATTTCTTCCAAATAAGCGGCAATAACTTTTGTGTTCGGGTCTTCTGCGAAATCTTCCAGGCAGCCTTTTTCGGTAACGCCGGCTTTGTTGCCGAGACTGACAACGCGCGAGAAACCGACATTTCTGGCGTCGGCCCAGTCCAACATGGCCGTCATAATGGCGCCGGATTGGGACATAAACGCAATGTCGCCGGTAATCGCCATCATTTTTGCAAAAGATGCATTTAATTTGGCATGCGTGTCCATGATGCCGAGGCAGTTGGGGCCAACCAGTTCCATATTATATTTGCGGCAGGCTGCTGCAATCTGCTTTTCCATTTCGGCGCCTTTTTCATGTACTTCTTTAAAGCCTGCGGAAATGACAACGGCGGATTTAACGCCGGATTCGCCGCAGTCAATAACGGCATCCAAAACGAATTGGCTGGGAATGCAGAAAACAGCTAAATCAACTTTTTTGGGATAAGCGGAAACGGCAGGGTACGCTTTAATGCCCATGATTTCGGAAGCATTCGTATTGATCGGGACGATTGTTCCCGGGAAAAGTTCTTTTAAATTTTTCATGACGGAGTAGCCGATTTTACCCGGCGCGTCTGAGGCACCGATAACGGCAACAGTATCTGGTTTGAACATATTGAGCATGTATTCATTCTCCTTTATTTTTTCCAAGTGGGTGCTATTCTTTTCTTGGTTAATCGCTCAAACAGGCAAAGTAATTTTCAAAATGGTTTAAAGTGCCGATCGATTGAGGAAATCGATTTGAAAGGTGGCAGGTGATCTCTTTAAGGAGACAAATGTTGTTTTAAAGAGACAATGTCGTTTTAAATCGTTTTTATTAAACCTGTTCGTTTTTTCATTTGAAGCATTACATCTTTTTACTTTTTTATTCATCTCAAATGTAATGAATGTAAATGTAATTTGAACGCTCGTATATAAACATGATTGCAGGAAGGAAATAAAAGTGATAAATGGGCGTATGCAAATTTGAAGGCATAAGTAAAAATACAAAAACAAAATGAATTTAATGTCTAAAAAAATGTCTAAAAAATCGGAGTAAAAGAAAATGTCAATCATCGAAGCCACCGCCGAAACCTGGGATTCCGTCATTTCAAACAAAGAAAAGCCCGTCATGACTATGTTTTATATGGAAACGTGTCCGCACTGCGAAAAAATGAAGCCGGTCTTTGTCGGTCTCGACCAAAAATACGGCGACAAAGTTTCATTTGCAAGAATCAACGCCATGACTTATTTAGATATCACAAAAAAGTACGGCATCGTTGCCGCCCCGGGTTTTAAATTCTTCAAAGGCGGAAACTTGCTCAACGATGACAACGACGTTATGAAAGCCGAACAATTGGAACAAATTGCAGCGGATTTGGCCGGCGGAAAATTGTAAAATCAAAAACATTTTTTTTATTTTCTTTTTTATTTCTTTTTTGTTTTTTGTTTCTTTTTTTTCTGAATCATAATAAGCAGCTTTTTATTTTCATACTCCTTTTTCAAAAGCAGATACTATGAGTTTTCGCGATTTTATTGAGGATTTGAGGAAAAGCGGCCGTTTAACTGAAATTGACCGCCCGATTTCGAAAGAATATGAAGCGTCGATTTTAGCGCACGAAACGAAAGGACCTGTTTTTTTCAAAAATATTAACGGGTCGAAAGCGATTATGAATCTTCTCGGCAGCCGCGAAGAGCTCGGGCAAATGCTGGGCGTTCCCAAAGAAGAAATTATTCGGCGGCTGGCAGATATTACCGCCGACGGTAAAGTTGTCGTTGTGAAGGATTCGCCGACAAAAGAAATCGTCATTGAAGGAAAAGATGTTGATTTAACAAAGCTGCCGATTATGAAGCACTTTGAAAAAGACGGCGGCAACGGTTACATCACTGCCGGAATTGTCGTTTCCGAATACGGCGGCGAGAAAAACGCTTCTATTCATCGTTTAATGGTCGTTGATAAAAATACGCTGGCTGCTCGTTTAGTTCCGCCGAGACATACATATGTGCTTCACAAAAAAGCGGCTGAAAAAGGGGAAAAGCTGCCGGTGGCAATCGTCCTCGGTGCCGATCCTGTGATTACTTACGCCAGCACAACGCGCGTGCCGATTTCAAAGGAATTTGAATATGCGGCAGCCCTTCGCGGTGCACCGGTCGAGCTTTTTGAATGTGGTAACGGCGTTAAAGTGCCGCACGCAGAATATGTATTAGAAGGCTATATAGACCCGACAGAAAAAGTTGCCGAAGGTCCTTTTGTCGATATTACGGGAACGTACGACCACATTCGACCGGAGCCTGTTATTAAAATTACGAAAATTTACCACCGAAAAGATCCGATTTATCACGGTATTCTGCCGGCGGGCGCCGAACATTTGCTCATGATGGGCGTTCCGTACGAGCCGAAAATTTACAAAGCGGTCAGTGAAGTCACCACCGTTAAAAATGTCGTTCTGACAGAAGGCGGCTGCTGTTATTTGCATGCCGTCGTTCAAATCAGAAAGCAGACGGAAGGCGATGCTAAAAACGCAATGATGGCGGCGTTTGCGGCGCACACAAGTCTGAAACACGTCGTTGTCGTTGACGAAGACATTGATATTTTCAATCCCAATGATGTGGAATTCGCAATTGCGACCCGCGTGAAAGGCGATTCCGATATTATGATTGTGACAAACGTTCGCGGCAGTTCCCTTGACCCGCGCGGCGAACCCGACGGAACGACAACAAAAGTCGGCGTGGACGCCACAAAAGTTCTGAAAAACAAAGAAGATTTTGAGCGCGCGAAGTTTCCCGCTTTGAAAAAATAACACGTTTAGACTTCACTTAAAAATATAAAGCGGAAAAAGACGGGAACGGGACGAGAGGAATAAAAAAATGTATTTAACAAAAGACGACGAAAAAACACTTCGCGGCGACGATGGGGAAACGCTTCGAAAAGCCATCGAAATTTTGGTCGCACTCGGTGACATTTACGGCGCAGACGCACTGATTCCGATTAAAAGCGCTCAAGTATCGGGCGTCTCTTATAAAACAATCGGTGATGCCGGTATCGAATGGATTTCGGATTTAAAAGGGACGGTAAAAGTGCCGACGGTTTTGAATCCAGCCGGTATGGATATGAATAATTGGGAACGGCTGGGCATTGACCCGAAATTTGCGGCGAAGCAGATTGAAATTATCAAAGCATTCGGCGGTCTCGGAATCGAGCCGAAATGCACATGCACGCCTTATTATTTGAACGGATTTGACGTTCAATACAAGGACCATTTGGCTTGGGGAGAATCTTCCGCGATCTCTTTTTCGAATTCCGTTCTCGGCGCGCGCACAAACCGCGAAGGCGGACCGTCGGCGTTGGCCGCGGCGCTTGTCGGAAAAACGGCGGATTACGGGTATCATAAAATTGAAAACAGAAAGCCGAGTTTTGAAGTTTTGGTCGATTTTGAAACAGCGGGGTCCGATTACGGCGCATTGGGTTATGTTGTCGGAAAAGTTGTCGGCAACCGCATCCCTCTTTTTAAAATGAAATCCGTTCCGACCAAAGATGAAATGAAAATGCTCGGGGCGGCCATGGCGGCATCCGGCGCGGTGGCTCTTTATCACATTGCCGGCGTGACACCGGAAATATGTGACCCCGATTTTGTTTATGAAAGACCGGCAGAGAAATATTCCGTTGAAAAGACGGAAATTGATGCGGTTTATGAATCCGCGAATCGCTCCGAAGTTGAAAATGATATTGTGACGGTCGGCTGTCCGCACTGCTCAAAAGCAGAATTGGAACAGATTGCGGCACTCTTAGACGGCAAAACGGTTGTCAAAGAATTTTGGATTTTCACATCCGGAGAGCTGGCCGAACAAAATAAACATTTGATTGACGCGATTGAAAAAAGCGGCGCAAAAGTTGTCTGTGACACTTGCATGGTCGTCTCTCCCGCCACCGATAAATATGCAAGCATGATGGTTAACTCCGGTAAAGCGTACGCGTATGTGCCGAGTATGTGCGGCGTTAAAGCGACATACGGAACGGTAGAGCGATGTGTTAAAGAAGCGACGGGGGAATTGAAATGATTATCAAAGGCCGAATCATCGCGCGCGGTCAAGCTTCCGGAAAAGTTTTGATGACGAAAGACCCGATTTCTTTTTTGGGAAACGTCAATCCTGAAACCGGCATCGTTGTCGACCAAAACCATGCGCTTTTCGGAAAATCAATCAAAGATACGATTCTCGTTTTTCCTCAGGGGAAAGGATCAACCGTCGGTTCTTATGTCATTTATCAGCTGAAAAAAAATAATGCTGCGCCTGCCGCAATTATTAATTTGGAATGCGAGCCCATTGTCGCTGTCGGTGCCATTATTTCCGCTATTCCGATGATTGACAAATTAGAAAAAGACCCGTACTTGATTTTAAAAGACGGCGATGAAATCGTTGTCAACAGTGCGGAAGGCTACATTGAAATTCTTTGATTTTTGACGGACGGATATTAAAAATGAATCGTGAAAATACGATACGACAGGACACGGCAATCAAAGAGATGATCGTTGACACCTCCGTTCCGATTCATTTTCGTTATTTTAAGAAAAACACTTACAGTTATTCGGCTTTACTTCCGGTTTTGCCCGAAACCGATTTTGTAAAAACGCCGAAGTCCGGAATCATGATTTACAGCTTTTTTACAAATCAGAAAACAGATGTTTTTGAAGAAATCACGACGGCAAGACGGGATAAAATAAATGCATTTTTCATTGCCGGTGGGCCGCATCCCTCGGGTGCGCCCGAAGAAACGTTACAATTTTTTGACGCCGTTGTCATCGGCGAAGGCGAAGAAACACTTCCGGAATTGATTTCGCGGGTTCAAACAAATATCCGAGCCGAAATAAATCCGAAAACCGGAATGGAAAACGTAAACGGAATTGCATTTCGAAACGATGCCGACAGGATAATTCAAACATCTCCGAGACCGCCGATTCAATTGGATAGCTACCCCTGTTTTTCGCCCGACAACATTTGGCGGCCGATTGAAATTTCTCGCGGCTGTCCGCACCGTTGCAAATTTTGCCAAACGCCACAGTTGTTCGGTCATAAAATGCGGCACAGAAGCATTTCTGAAATTGTCAGGTATGCCGCTTACTATGATGATTTGAGATTTATTTCTTCAAATGCATTTGCATACGGCAGTAACGGCGTGTCTCCAAAACCACAAAAGGTAAAAGAATTGCTGACGGCACTTTCCGCTGCCGAAAACAAACGAATATATTTCGGCACATTTCCATCGGAAGTGCGTCCCGAATTTGTCACAGAAGAAATAACAGACCTGCTCGGCGCATATTGTTCCAATGAAGCACTCAGCATCGGTGCGCAATCGGGGAGCGACGGTGTTTTAACAGAGATCGGGCGCGGGCATACGGCAGAAGATGTGTATCGTGCGGCAGAAATTTGTTTTGCCCGGAAGATCACGCCGATTGTTGATTTTATCATCGGATTTCCGAATGAAACTGAAAATGACCAACAGCAATCGTTGGAAATGATTGATTGGATTTGCAAAAAAGGCGGCGAAGTTCGAGCACATTATTTAACGCCGCTGCCGTCAACACCCTATGAAAATATAATGCCTGCGGAAGTTCATCCCGATATTTCAAAGAAACTCGGAAAATTGGCGCTCGGCGGAAAATTAAAAGGAACTTGGGAAAACATTTCGCAAAAAACGGAAAAATTTTGAATTGCAATTGCAATTACTATATTCATGCACAAAAAACCATATATATTAAAACAGTGATAAATATAACGATGGAAGTTGTAAATACTCGGCTTTCATAAATTGTATTGTGTAAAAAGTCAGCAGAAATGTTGATTTTAGTTATAATTGTAATATTTGTAAAACATTTGTAAATAAATAATAGGAGTCATTCTTATGGATTTTAATGTCATTACTGACAATCTCAAAAAAGCATTTGACGGCTTTGTGGCAAACATTGTTGCCTACATTGTCGGTGCTTTAATTGTTGCAATCGGTTCAATTTTCATCATCACGGCCGCACCGTTGGTATACGGTTTGTACACCATGGTCCTTAAAGGCATGCGCGGCGAAAAAGTCGAAATTAAAGATGTTCTTTACGGATTCAGTTCCGGAAGCATATTCATCAGAAGCTGGATTGGTTTACTCGGTCTTATGGCTGCTCCCATCTGTGTTATGATTGTTTATGTGATTATTTCTATCATTGTCGGATTAATTACTCCGGCTTCTATCACATTCCTGATTATGATGGTGTTGTACTTGCTCATGATTATTATTTTCTTAGTCATTGGCCTTTTCCTTTACTACTCACTCTTCATCTATGTGATGACACCTTCCGAAAACATTATTTATGCCATTAAGGAAAGTATCGCCATCGCTAAAGCAAACCTCATCATGGTGCTTTTGACAATGATCATTTCAGGAATTCTTGGAATGTTCACAATCACAATCCCGCTCGGATGGTTGTTCGCAGCTTACATGTTAAAAGAATTCAAACCTGACCTCAAAGACAACTCAGCAATTTAAATTCAAAAT
>JGI994J12354_10004840_pt1 | contig 11903 bp, 2 predicted proteins | sample IntmicLarv3ML3BL_FD_12354 | JGI IMG/M metagenome (IMG submission 12354) | reverse complement strand
ATAGTTGTGATAAACGCTCCGGTCCACCCGAATTCCATATGACTGTTTCCGCCGTGAGATGAAGCGGGATTATCATTTACCCAAAATCTCCAGTCACCGCTGATATTCCATGAAGTTAATCCGTCCTCAAATCCCGGATTTTTTACCAGATTTACGGGATTTTTTTCGGTTTCGCACATTTCGCTCACTATGTCCATATAAATAACCTCCGTTTTTTTGTGTTATAAAATATACAGATATTTTTAAAATACATGATATTTTTAAAAATTATATAATTTTAGCACATATTTATGTAATATCTGCAAACTTTTTTTTAAGTTTTTGTTGTATAATAATATTATAAAACAATGTGCTTTATAAACGGCAAAATTATTTTGGAGGCTGTACATAAATATGAAAAAAAATCCATTATTGATAACTCTTTACGCAATATTTTTGATACTATTGTTTTCGTCCTGCGGAAACGGGACGGATAATAAAGAGACTGACGAATCAATGCAACCGGAACAACATGAAACCCAGCAGGAAGAAAACGTTTATATATTTCCGGAACTGGATTGCGGCGGTGAAGATTTTACTTTTTTGAACATTGACAAAGGAACATGGGATTTTTATACCACTATCGTAAACGAAGAACAGACCGGGGAAGTTCTCGATGACGCGATATATTTGCGTAACCGTATTATTGAAGACAAATTTAATGTTTATTTAAAAGAAATAACTTTTGATATAAACGATATAGAATCTAAAATAAAAAATACAATACTCGCGGGTGAAGCTGCGTATGACGCGGCATATTGCCCCGCATATATGAATGCTCCCATTGGCGGAATGATAGCTCAGGGTTTGTTTTCGGATTTAAACGATATACCCGATTTGCAATTGGATAAACCTTGGTGGAATCAGACGATAAACAGCGAATGTGCAATCGGAAACGACAAAAAACTTTATTTCGCGTGGTGTGATATAAATATTATGAATCTTCAGGGACCGTGGTGCGTCTATTTTAACGAAGATATGATGAAAAATTTAAACCTTGATTTACCGTACAATCTTGTAAAAAGCGGTGAATGGACGTTGGACGAATTTTACAAATACGCGAAAACGGGAGCGCAGCTCAACGGAGAAGATTCTTTTAAATGGAAATCAAGCAGCTCTGCTGTTTACGGATACGCTTCTTTTGTAAGCGGCACAAGAGCTTTACTGTGCGGTACGGGAGAATATTTAATATCAAAGGATTCGGAAGGAATACCGTTTTTGTCAATAGAAACATCACGTTTTTATGATGTCTGCAATAAAATCGCGGATATAATTCGTGCCGACGGATTATATATTGACTCAAATGAACGTCCCTCAAAATATTTTGAATTTTTATTCAGAGACGAACGGGCTCTTATGACAATAGCGGAACTTAAAGCCGCCGATACATTCAGAGAAATGGACGCTACATTCGGGATTGTCCCTATACCCAAATATGACAAAAATCAAAGCCGTTATTATTCGTCTGTCACAAATGCAATGCCTGTTTTGACAGTGCCGAATACGATGAAAGACGCAAAAACGACAGGGATTATTTTAGACGCTATGGCGTATTTGAGTACAAGAGATATTGCACCGATATTTTTTGACGTTACACTGTCGCAAAAAAGACTCAGAAACGACGAATCGATTGAAATGCTTCAAATAGTCAAAGATTCGGTTCAATACGGCTCGGGGTTGGTTTATGGATGGAGTGCGGATTTATATGTGGATATATGCGATGATTTGAACAAAGGAGTAAGCGACGCGGCTTCTAAGATTGAAAAGCATAAAGATAAAATCCAAATAAGCATAGATAAAACAATGGGTTTTATTGATTAAATTAAATTATATTACATGGAGGGCACAGCAATGAAAAGAAAATCAATGTGTTTGTTATTGGTTGCGGCAATGATATTGGGACTGCTTATACCGCAGTTATCGATAACAGCGTTTGCCGCAGAAGATGAAGACCCTGACCCCGTACAGGCTGTATGGTCTGATTTGATTGTTGACACCGTCGGGGTAAACGTGCATTTTGACTGGACATGGGGCGTTTACAGCAACGACGCGGCGAACAATATGGACCCGTATAAAGATTCTCTTATCGAATCGGGTATACGTTATCTGCGTTTTGTGGTGGGAAACGCACCGAAAGCGGAAAATTCTCAGGGTGCGATGAATTCACGCAAATTTATGGAACAGCTTTACGACGAAGCGGGTATAAAAAACTGTTTTATACTTGACCATGTTACAGGCGGTGATACAGTAACACCGTCGGAAGTTTACAATTACATAAAAAAATACGGACTGCATAATTATACAGCTTTATTTGAGGGCGGAAACGAAGTTGACAACGCTTGGCTCGGAGCGGGCGGAACAGGTTGGTATAAAAACACGGTGGATTTCCATATGGAAATGTATGATTTATTGAAATCCGACCCCGATACGGCGGATATACCCTTTATTTCACCGTCTTTTATATATGACCCGAACTTCACTCTCCTCACAGACCTTGTAGATTATATCGACGGGGCTTCACTCCATTCATACCCTTGGGGAAAATTAAATCTCCCGACGCAAAACAGCGGCAGAATGAGAGATACGGCACTCCAATATATGGGCGTTGACAAGCCTTATTACAGCACAGAAGACGGATACCACAACGCTTATAAAACATCAACGGGAGTTACCGAGGAAGTCGATTCAAAATATATAAACAGATTGTTTTTAGACCGTTTTCTCGAAGGATACACAAAAACTTTCAGATATGAATTGATAGACTCTTTCCCCGGTTCATATGACAACACAGACCAGGAACAACATTTCGGTTTACTCCGCAGGGATTATACACCGAAACCCGCTTACTGGACTTTGAGAAATATGCTCAGTCTTTTAAAAGACCCTGGAGAACAATTTAATCCCGGTACTCTGGATTTTACATTGTCGGGTAACACAGACAAAGTTAAAAGTTTACTCATGCAAAAAAGAGACGGCACATTCTGGCTCGCGCTTTGGGTTGACGAAGTTATAACAAACAACAGCAACGCGACACTTAATCCCACAAGAAATATTACACTTAATTTTAATGAAGATGTAAGTTACGCGAAAACATATTTAATTCCGACCGACGCAACGCCGATTTCTCCTGTTAATACTTACAATAATCCCGCGTCCGTTGATTTAACAGTACCCGGTGAGGTTATGCTTATAGAAATATCAAAACCTCTCCTTAAAAACCCGGGATTTGAAGAAGATTTAACTGGTTGGACGGTTGATGGTCCGTGGACACTCTGGGCTGACGAGGGAGCGAAACACGGCGGCGATTATTCACTCCATCTTTTCGGAGCGGAAGAAACAAGTGTAACACAGACAATCACGGGACTTCCCGACGGAAATTATACCCTTTCGGCATGGCATATGGGCTGGGGTCCCGGAAGTGAAAGCCTTGAAGTTACAGGATTCGGCGGTGAAAATATGACCGTTTCCGGAGACGAAACCGAATGGGAATGGCGTAAACTGACTTTGAATAATATACAGGTTACAAACGGTAAGCTCACCGTTGTATTAAAACATATTCCGGGCAGCGCGGGGGAATGGGACACTCAGAATTTCTTCGATGATATTGAATTGACTTTGGTTGAAGCCGCGTCATATTCTATGACTGCGTCGTCTATAAACAGTTTCGGGGTAAAAAGCGTGGGTTACACATCTGCTCCCGAATCCCAAAACGTTATAATCACAAACACCGGTTCAAGTAATCTCACTTTAATAACTCCGGTTTCACAGTATTATAATCTTACTTTATCAGACACAATCCTGCCCGCAGGCGGAAGTGTAACCCTTACGGTTCAGCCCAAAACGGGATTATCCGTAGGGTCATACAACGAAAAAATAAATATCGAAAGTACAAATAACAGCAAAACATATTTCTACGCTGATTTTAACGTAACAGACGGAAACTTTTTAGTAAACTCAGGATTTGAAAACGGTCTTAACGGCTGGACTTCGGGCAGTACATCGCAGTTTGACTGGACGAGCCGCGTTATAGACTGGGCGAAAAACAGCGGCAGCTACGCTCTCGGTTTCGGCTCTGATATAGCGTATGTTTCCTCGGTTTCACAGACTGCTTCGGGGATTCCCAACGGAACATATAATGTTTCCGTATGGGTACAGCACGCGGGACTTGGCGGAGATAATTACGCGAGGTTAAATGTGTCGGGTTACGGCGGCGAAGATTTGTCCGTTGACGCAACCGGCGACGAATGGGTTTGGCAGAAAATCACGATTGAAAACGTGGAAGTCACAAACAATAAAATGACAATCACCCTCGAAGTCGCGGACGATACAAACTGGGGCATAAATGTGTGTTTCGACGACGTGGAATTGATTCTTGACGGCGACGGTGACGGAGGAGGGGAAGTAATACCTCCGCCCGACGGTGAAAATCTGCTTTTAAATCCGGGTTTTGAGGAACAGTATACAAACTGGTCTGTCGGCGGAACAGCGGCGGACGAACATCCCGAATGGAAAACATGGATAAACGGTCCTAATTCAGATGATGTACACAGCGGCGAATATTGCGTACAGTTCGGCGGAGCTTCCGAATATCTTACAACAGTATCTCAGACCGTAACAGGAATACCGAACGGGACATATAAATTATCGGTTTGGCAGAGAGGCTCTTTTGATACAGGTTATGCACGCCTTGAAGCGACAGAATACGGCGGCGAATACAGATACGCCGAAATCAAAACGGGAGACTGGGGCTGGGTTCAGTTAGTATTGGAAAATATAGAAGTTACAAACGGACAAATAAAAGTCGGGCTCACGGTAAACGGATACAGTTGGTCGGACGGTAATCATTTTGACGACGCGGAATTGATTTTAGTGAAAGAAGCACCCGAAATTATTGACGGTACTCTGATAAATCCGGGATTCGAGGACGGGCTGACCGCATGGAACTCTACGGGCGACGCGAAACTTTGGTTAAGCGACGGCGAATCTGTAAACGGCGATTATCGTGTAGAATTCGGTGCGTCCGAGGCTCACACATCAACAATAATGCAGACAATCACTGGATTACAAAACGGGACATATAAATTATCGGTCTGGGGTATGCGTGAGAACGGTCCCGACGGACTCGGTTCATACTCGAGACTTGAAGCGAAAAATTACGGCGGCGAAGATTTATATGTTAATTTACCCGGTCATGAAACAGCAGGCTGGGGTTATCAGCAAATCGAAATTGATAATATACAGGTAACAAACGGAACTCTGACAGTATCATTTACGGTAAGCGACCAAGATACAAGCTGGCATTTCTGCGTAATCGATGAATTTGAACTGACGTTAAAAGAAGTTACGCAGCCCGAAGCCGAAATTATGATAACATCCCCCGAATTGGTTGATTTCGGTACGGTACAGGCAGGATATGCGACCGCTCCCGTTAAAACAGTTACAGTTACAAACATATCCGACGAAGATATTAAATTTTTGCATTTGAATCCCATAAATCAATATTATAATATCGCTCTTTCAAGCGTAAATTTACCCTCCGGCGGAAATATAACAATCACGTTAAGCCCCAAAACAGGGCTGTCCGCAGGGAATTATAACAACCCAATAGCGATTTATACCTATGCGAAAGGTATATTGAATATCCCCGTTAATTTCACCGTAGCGGCGAATCCTTATGCGTCTGTATTTGTTCCGTCTCCCGCAAATGTAAGCGTAACGGCGGGAAATTCAGCGGAATTGAATATCACGCGTTCAGGAATCGGACTTGATTTTATCGGTGAATATGAAATCGTACAAATACCCGACGGGTGGACAACGCAAAATGATTTGTCATTTATATCAGGCTCTGTAAAAGATACCATAATAATAAACGTACCTCACACATGCAGTGCGGGAACATATAACGTAATACTCCGCGCGGTTTCCGACAGTGAAACATTGACCGAATGTCTGTTTAAAGTTACAGTAAGCGACGACCCCGTAAAACTTAGTTTTGTCCCCGCGTATAACAATGGTGAGTGGTTTATCTCCGCAATGGTTGAAAATATGTTCCCTGTTGATTTAAGCGGAACGATAAAAATCGTATCTCCCGTAATTTTAGAGGGAGAAGGAATATCATTTGAACTCAAAGCGGAACAATCGGATAAAGTATTAATTCCCGTAATAAATCTCGGACAGGATTTGTATAATATAACGCTCAAAGCGGAAGTTGACGGTTATAAATCCGTTTCCGCAAGCCGTTCGACAAGTTTCACACGCGCGGAAAAAGTCACAACCCCGATAGTTATCGATGGTATACTTGATATAAACGAATGGGGCAACGCGCAGGAAATTATAATAGATAAATCAAGTGATACAAGAACAGGGGCAGGAGCGCAGGAAATCCCCGACTGGAACGGCACAAGCGATTTAAGCGCGAAAATATACACAAAATGGGATGAAAATAATCTTTATTTAGGTATTGAAGTTACAGACGATATACATTTCCAGAGTGCGAACGGTTCAGACATATGGAGCGGAGACAGTATACAATTTTCATTTGACCCGGGCAGGGCAAACGGAGTAAATTCATCGGGATATAATGAAATCGGCATGGCTCTGACAAATACGGGAAGTATCGAAAGATACAGATGGACAGCGGCAAACGGCAGCGGCGGCAATATAAACGCAGGTTTGATGAACACAAATATTGCACGTGATAACACAAACAATACAACAACATATGAAACCGCGATTTCATGGGAACTTTTATTGGTACCCGGAGTTACGGCAGATGTAAATTCATTGTTTGGATTGTCGTTATTGGTAAATGAAAACGACGGGTCCGGCAGACGCGGCTGGATACAGTATATGGACGGTATCGGCGGAAGTAAAGATCCCGGATTATTCGGTGATTTACTGCTTGTTGTAAGCGAAGAAGAACCGATAACCGTAACAAAAAAACCATACGCAGTACAAAATTTTGACGCAACCACAACCGCAGGAGAAGTTGACACGGGAACAATCACATTCACATGGGTAGACCCGAACAACGAACATTCCGCAATTGATATGTATGAAATATATATGACAAACGGCGGCAATAAATGGCTTGATACTCCCGTTATAATCAACACGACTGATACAACAGCAACATTGACATTCGCTGAACTCGGTATAACAAAAAGCGGCGATTATGATTTCAGGATAAAAGCGGCAAACGCATTCGGCACAGCATCGTTTGTATATCTCGGCGGTGAAAACAGATATAAATTAAGCGTAGTTGTTGAAGTACCCGAACCGACAGCAAAACCGAAACTTATAACAAACTTTAACGCAGTTTTAAACGGCGAAGCAATAACATTCTCATGGGTAAACCCGAACCCCGAAAAGAGCGCAACAACTGTTGAAACATATTCACTCTACAAAACAAGCGGCGGCAGTGTATGGCTCGAAGAAGCAATAACAATCAACGCGTCAGAAGTAACTGTTGACGAGGGTATAACCTCTGTAACATTGACGTTCGACGAACTCGGAATCGCTAAGAGCGGCAACTACGATTTCAGAATTAAAGCGCGCAACAGTATAGAAGCGGCATCATATGTCTACATCGGCGGCGAAAACAGATATAAAGTAGCCGTAGAGATTGAATCTCTCGTACCGATTGCAAAACCCAAAGCAGTCACAGCGTTCAACGCAGTATCAGATGGTGAAACCGTCACATTCACATGGATAAACCCGAACAACAGTGCAACGGCGGTTGAATATTATGAATTGACAAGAACCAATACAGGTAACACATGGCAAACTCCCATAACAATCGACGCAAGCGAAGTTATCGTTGACGAGGGAATAACCTCCGTAACATACACACTCGAAGATTTAGGAATAGACAAAGACGGCACATACGATTTCAGAATCAAAGGCATAAACGACGAAGGAGTTTCAGCGTTGGCATATCTCGGCGGCGGAACATCGTCCGACGTAAACAGATACAGATTGACGGTCGAAATAAATGTTGTCGTAGCTGTGGACTAAGCGAATTTTTTGAAATTTTCAAAAGCGTAAAAATTATATTGCAGGGACGTTGGAAATCAGCGTCCCTGCGTTATTTTTAAATTGAGTAACAGCAGGTTTAATCATTGCTTTTCGTATTCATTGAAACTTTAAATTTAGTTCATAACTTTGTGTAAAATATTATTGACATATGGTTTTTTATTGTTTATAATAGATATATAGATTATGGCGAAATGTAATTTTTAGGGAGGTGTTATCAGGGAATATATAACAAAAACGCCATAATAATGCTCGTTTAATTACGCCGTGTGCAAGCGGCAAATCTGAAAACAGAAAACCACACCACTGCATTTTAAAAGCAAATAAACACACAAATTTTTTATTATTGTTGGAGGATGTTTCTAATGAAAAAAACTAAAAGATTTCTCGCGTTTATTATGATGTTGGCTATTCTGCTTGGACTTTATATACCCGTATCGATGATGCCGGTCTCGGCGGCTTTGGCGATAAACACACCGGGTCCGTATTACGCTGACAGCATTATCATTTTAAACTGGAACGCAGGTGACCTCGGCACGATGAGCGGCACTGCGAGCAACTGGCGGATTCAAGTCCGTTTGATGGACAACACCACTGTTGTGGCGGATTATGTTGAAGTGGCGAGAGGTTCCGGAACCACAAGCGCTTTATACAATATCCCGAATACCATACAACCCGGCGACTACACTTTGCAAATACGGGGATACCGTAACGCAACCAATTTGACACAGCCTGTTTCCATTCCAATCACAATCAGCCCCGGAACCGTAAGCAGACCCAATCTTTTCCCCGCAGGTGATTTTGAAACTTTCGCGGGATATGAATGGGTAGGCGCGCCCCGTGCTGAGGGCGACGCGGGTTCTCCCGATATGAACGGGATACTCGTAGCGAACGATAATACGAATCTCGATAAAGATTACATGGTAGAACTTGAAGGTTCGGGAAATATCATGCGTCACCCGATAAGTCTTGTCGGAAACGCGAGATACAGACTGACCGTTTGGGCAAAAGGCGGTACTGACAATACAATGACAGGAGTTACACTCGGTCCGTCTCTCGGAAGTACATACGAAAGCTGCAGAAAAAACACGGGAACGTTATGCCATGACTTCTGGTGCGGCTGTGACTCACAGCGTCAGGTTCTTATATACACCGCAGCCGGCGACGGCGGCGGCTGGACCAAAAAGACAATAGATTTCACACTCGATGCGGATTTGGACGGCGAAATTATGATTCGTGCATGGCCCCCGAACTGGAATTCTTCCGAACCCGGCTGGCCCGGTCCCGAATCGACGCTTTATATATCTCAAATAACCATTCAGCTTCTCACAATGTCAGGCGACATATATCCCGTTGATTACGGTGTAGACGGTGAAACCGGAGGAACGTTATCCGGCACGGTCGGACTTGCCGAATTTAAATCAGGCTCATCTGTCGCGAAAAACAGGAGAGTTTATTTTACCGCGACGCCCGAACCGGGTTATACTATCGACAAATGGATAGTTGACGGCAATGTAGTAAACGGCACGAATACGAAATATACGACTATAATTACCGAAGCTGCCGATATAAGAGTAAAATTCAAGGCGGCGGATATAGTTACGGTTTCATATGCTGTAAACGGAGGCACAGGCGGCGCTTTGACTGCGGAAGCTAACGGAAGTGCATTCGCGTCGGGAGCACAGGTTTCCGAGGGGTTGTCGCTGGTGTTCAGAGCGGCTCCCGCTAACGGATATGAAGTTAAATATTGGATTCTTAACGGTGAGCGTAAACTCACGACGACAAAATTATATACGGTTGCTTCATTAAAAGGCAATTTTGACATAAAAGTCGTATACGGAATAATCGACCCGACAGGCGGCAGAGCCAGCGGACAGAACGGAACGAACAAAAACCGTTTGGGTATTAACCTTGACAACCCTGTTATCAGTTGTCTGACGGGCGGACTTAACGCTGTTTTCCCTGATGATTATCTGGAATCGATTAACCCGTATGGTGTTCTCAGAACGATGGCTCTCACAAAAACTAATTCGCACGTTGCCCTCGGCACTGAAAACTGGTCAAACAGAGTTCTGCCCGACGGTGACCAGACCACCGACCAGGGAATCGCATGGGAATATATTATAGCTCTCGCGAACACAACAAACAAAGACATATGGATTTCTGTTCCCGTCAGAGCGAACGACGATTATATCGAACAGTTGGCGACAATGATGAGGGATAATTTAAACCCGAATATCACCGTTTATGTTGAATGGGGAAATGAAGTCTGGGGATTCGCTGAACAGGTCAGTGTAAACAGAGCTATGGCACAGGAAAAGGGTATAACAGGAGGAAACCTCTGGAACTGGACTCCGAGCGAAGTAGGGGACAGTGAGGGAGCGTATGGCTGGGGTGAACTGCCTTTGATAAGACATTTCGCACAGAGAACAGCGGATATAGCTCAGATTTTCCGTGACGTATTCGACGAGGACGGAAGCCCGATTTCCGAAGAAAGCAGAGTTAAACCGATAATGACATGGCAGGTAATGCCCGACTTTGTCACACCTATGATGCACTGGTTAAACAATCATGCAAACGCTAAATATCATAACGCGAACGAATATATTTACGCGGCGGGCGTAGCCCCGTATTTCCGTGAACCTTCTCCGCAGAGCTGCGACGAAGCGACAGCGGCGGCGGCAGGTTACGAAAGCCCCATCGAATATATACACGCTGTTATGCGTCAGAGTATAGAAGAAGGCGGAAGAAGTATAACCGCGGACGGGCAGGTCATCGGAACAGGGATAAGTAACGTTCATTCACTGGTCGCGGCAACAAGCAGCGCGCAGTTAATCGGCGGACTTACCGCATATGAGGGAGGACCTCACCATCAGGGTCAGACAAATACAAATCTCGCATGGCGTACAGCGGCACAGAAAGACCCTGTTATGACTGAATTACTGCAATATTATATAATGGATAACTGGTATGACCTCGGCGCGAATCTGTTTATGTATTTCGCGCATATAGGACCGTCGTCACAATATGGTTATTGGGGTAATCTTGATAATTTATCGCTCAATCAGTTTATAACCGCTCCGAAATTTGCCGCGTTGAAATTGATTTCACAGGTACAATATGAAGAATGTGCAACATGCGGCGGACTTCCGTGTGAATGTGAGGGTGATGAAATACCTGTAACCGTAACCAAAAAACCATACGCAGTACAGGATTTTGACGCAACCACAATCGCAGGAGAAGTTGACGAGGGAACAATAACATTTACATGGACAAACCCGAACAACGCAGATTCGGCGGCTGAAAGCTATGAATTATATCTCACAAACGGCGGCAACAAATGGATTGATATTCCCGTAATTATCGACGCTGTAAACACAACAGTAAACGAGGGTATAACATCGGCAACATTTACATTCGAAGAACTCGGAATAACAAAGAGCGGCGATTACGATTTCAGGATAAAGGCGGCAAACGCATTGGGCGCGGCGTCGTTCGTATATCTCGGCGGAGAATCCAGATATAAATTGAGCGTAGTTGTCGAAATTCTTGACCCGATAGTAAAACCGAAAGTAATCACAAACTTTGAAGCTGTTCTGAACGGTGAAGAAATCACATTCTCATGGGTTAATCCTAATCCCGAAAAGAGCGCATCAACAGTAGATTATTACTCATTGTTTATGACAAGCGGCGGCAACGCATGGCTTGAAGAAGCTGTAATTATAGAATCCGCTTCCACAACAGTATCCGAGGGTATAACCTCCGTAACGCTTTCATTCGACACTTTGGGTATAATCAAGAGCGGAAATTATGATTTCAGAATCAAAGCG
>JGI994J12354_10004839_pt1 | contig 11907 bp, 13 predicted proteins | sample IntmicLarv3ML3BL_FD_12354 | JGI IMG/M metagenome (IMG submission 12354) | reverse complement strand
TGTTGGCAGCGAGAGAAAACTTTGCTACCTCTGTACCACCCTGCGTTGTTTTAACCTCGATGTCCTCGACAAGTCTACCTTCGATAATTGCGTTTGAAAATCCCATGATAAATTCTCCTTTTCATTTTGTTTTTAGGTAAATAAAAAAGCAGCGCATCCAAATTTGAACGCACTGCTCCTATTCACCTTGACTTAACATCTATCTGTTGGGCATTTCCCAAATCAGATAAATTAATTACAATGTCATTATACACATTTACGACTACTTTGTCAAGAAAGAAAAAGAGCCTCCCCGAAGGGAAGCTCTATCGGTGCAAGCCGGACTGTTCTTAGACCCGACCCGCTTCTACGTTATTCCAATACTCCAACACGGCAGGCAGACCGCCGGAGTGATGTTCGCCAAAGAACCACGCGAAGTCTGCCGCAGCAATAAAGCTGCTCCGGCCACGTGCATCGACACACACCACACGCTCAACGCCTGCATCGTCAACAAGTGCTACCGTCGGGCATTTTGCTAACGTCCTCAGTTCACCCTCAATTGCGTTGTCTGCTATGCTGAGACCTTTTTGAAACAGACCAAAGACAGACTCAACATTATACTTACGGTCGCAGATGTCTTTTTTTGACTCCCCACCATAAACGCTTCCGTCGTACATACATTTCCATCCGCAAAGCTCATCGTAGGTGAACATAAGACTCCCATCGAGAACAGCGTCGTTTTCCAAGTCGGTAACGTCGTCCGAATTGTAGTCGCCAAAGAACTCCTCAAGGTCATTGTAGTCATTATCCACAACCCATTCACTAAGCCACCCTGCATCGACATACAATGTTCTATAGTATGTGATGCCGGAGTGCTTTAGCCCGAACCTCTCGTACTCCTCCTCGGTGTAGTCGGCTGCAACAGTAACCGCAATGAGATTGGCCCACTGATATTCGTTTTGGATGACCTCGCACAAAGCTTTGTCATCAGGTGTAACATATCCACCTTCTGCGGCCAGCCGCTCGTTGAGCTGTTGAACAGTTGTCTCTACACTTACATTCAAAAGCTCTCTCAGGAGAGAAATGCGCTCCTCCCACGGAAGGGAAGAATCGAAGTAGCTTGTACTTAAAACATCTTCCTTGTCATTGATACCATTGTCGATGTAGGCGACATAATAGCATTCCCGTTCGATGGATTTACGGTCAGAGTCAATTTCAAGCTTCAGCTTTACAGTGGTGATACTTTCGTTACCATTCCTGTCGGTGTACGAAGCAACAATGTACCAATCGGTCTCACCGCCACCCTGCGAAAATACCTCCCAGTCGTCCACGCAAATGTTGCGTAAAGCTTCATCAATAGAGACAACGAACCCTTTGGGATAATTAACCTTGTTTTCCATAATAACATCCTTTCAAAATTTGGCTAAGAGCCACCCCGAAGGATGGCTCTTAGCTTGATTAATTTCTTACGATTTCTTTAAGACTGACCTTGATTCCCTCAATGTCCTCCCCGAACAGAATGTCCTCGTATTTCTTAGCAACATCCTCAGCACGAGCAACAAGCTCTTGAAGGGTTTCCTCCCACTGCTCGAAGTCGGCAACAGCCATTTTGTGCGTGAAGGCCCTACGGTAAGAGTCGCCCTCACGGTGAACATCAATTTCGTCATCCACATCGAAGTTGTCAGCGATTTCCATGATTTTGTCGCAAATGTCAATCACATCGAGGATGTTGTCATCGTCAGAGCGGAAATCCAAGAAGTGAATCATGTTGACTCCACCGTTGGTCCAACCCTCTAACTCAAGTCCGCATTCTTTTCCATTTTCCTCGTATAAGGTTACAGAAAATTTGCTACTGCTTTCAATTGCTTCTACCATTTCTTTCAAGGACTGAATAATTACATCTTTCATGTCAATTCTCCTTCTTAGGCTTTAAGCCATTTTTTTATAGTCATAGACTGTATGCTCGCCATTGTAAAGATAAATCTCTACATCCTCGGGGTCAGCGCCGTGACAACTTGCAGCAAGCTCCAGAAGCTGGGCTTTTAGCTTTTCTTCGTTCCACAGAACATCATCGGTAACGTAGTAGCCACCACAATCGTCGATGATGAACTCTGCTCCACATCCAAGCCACATTTTCCCTATCATGTCTATCGCTTTTTCGTCGTACACTTCAGAGCAATACACCACGTCGCAGTAGTCTCCCTGTGAGTAGCCACGAAAAGCCTTGCACTCCCACTTCGAGCTGGTAGAGACAGACAGGAACTTCGCTACAGAAACCTCATCGACATCAGTGATAACTGTTGTGGTTCCAAGTAGCTCCCCAATCTGATTCAACTTCTCGTCGGTCACTTTTCCAGCGAATACATACCCAACATCGAAGCAGTCAGATATAGCCTCCTTGATTGCAGCAATGCCGGATTTTTCATCCACATAGCCAGCGAACTCTTCAATGGCATCGACAATCTCTTTGTACTCCTTGCCATTGAAGCCTCTTGAACTTCTCGTTGGAACAATGTACACCTCGCAATTAGGACCACCGCATCGTTTCATTCCGTCGTCATCAAAGAAGAATCTAAAATCTGCATTCTGTGGAGCCACCTGCCTGATAACAACCTTTTCCTTTTTCATAACCCGACACCCTTTCAATATTGTTTGTAGATAAATAAAAAAGCAGCACGTCCAGATGAACGCACTGCCCCTATTTACCTTGACTTAACATCTATCTGCTTTGGCATTTCCCAAATCAGATAAATTAATTACAAGGCTATTATACACATTTACGACTATTTTGTCAAGAAAACAGAAAACGACACGCCCCGCTAAGGACATGCCGCAATCCGCAACAATAGAAAGAATGACAACAAAGTTATTGTACACAATTACGACTACTTTGTCAACACCTTTTTGAAAAGAAAAAAGAGCCTCCCCGAAAGGAAGCTCTTTTCCAATATCTTTAGAACCACGTGAGTTCTTGGCCGCCACAAGTGCTAACGCAATTAGATATTCTACTAAGAGTGGCAACGCTCCCCTTGTTTCGCCATTCCAAAATCAGACATTCAAGAGCGTCGTTACGGCGTGGCACACAGATGGCAAACTCGAAATTATACACCATCTGGCCGGTGTATTCGGTCCAAGCAACCTTCTCTTTAGTATCGCCGTTTTCCCCATAGTTGACATTGAGCAAATACGCACTACCAAAGCCATCATATATTGCGTTGACAATATCGCGGTTGAGGTCGTTGTATTTGTTATCAGCCTCACGGATGTTGCTCATGCCGCCAGAACCCTTGATATATTCCAGCAGGTTTTGCTTAGCATTTTCAACTTCAGCCTTGGCCTTGCTCTCTTCTTTGTTCACAACAAAAGCTCCTTTTTAAAAAATTGGATGACGCAAGCACTATCCCTTCTTAGAAAGATAACTGCTCGTCGCCGTTACTCATAATATCCTTTGTCGCATTGCCGCTAAAGAACCCTCTTGATGGGATTTCTTTAGCACCGACATGGGTTATCTCACAAGCTGTTTCGCCTGTGAACACCACAACCGTTTCGCCGCTGTCAATGTCCTCTACAACTACAGAGCCGTTCGCCCCACATATGGGAGCATACAGGTTATCGGTAGAATTGAGGTCATGAAGCGTCATGCCAACGGTAATGTCCTTAATATCAAGCACCTTGCCAGTCATTAGACTTCACCGCCCGTCTGTCGCACATTCGCCTCAAGCACTTCCCTGTTCCCGGGAAGGTCAACGCAAACCCGCGGAATGCAATTTCGCTTGGTGAAGTCATCGTTGATAATCATAACCCCATCAAGCATTGCAGCTTGCACCGCCTCAGCATCCGTGGCATACAGGCCGGAATCATCACGCACAACGACGAGAACGCCGGACAGATGTTCGCTATATTCATGCTCCGTCGTGACCTTATAGCCAAGAGAAAGGCTGCTAAGGTATTCGTAGTACATGTATGCTCTACCCTCACTCCAACCCTTGATGTCCTCAGTGATAGACATTTTGGGATAAGCTGCAATAGCTTTTCGGCAAGCCTCGCGGTTCTCAGGAGTGTCAATATAGAGGCCCTTCTCAAGCCCCCTAATATCCGTGATAAAGGTTTTCTTCCCCTCCGCTTCGAGATACCTGCGGAAGTCGTGGTTATCCTCATACGAGTTTAGCTCAGGGTAAGCGGCTATCGCTATCCAGCTTCCGGGTAGTATACCCTCCGTAACAAGCATTGTCTTTTCAGCCTGAGCGAAGCGTGACCTTTCGTACTCAGTGGCGCTCGTTTCGCATATCTCATTACCTGTACACCCAGCAAGATAAACCATTTCCTTGTACAGCAGCATATCCTCATCGACCTCAATTGCTTCAAGTCCAAGAGGAATCCACCCTGTCGTCACCCCTAAAAAGCTTGCGAGCTGAACTGCAACATCCGCAGGTGTGACTCCCTCAGTCAGTGGAACGATTACTGCATCCTCTAACCTTTGGCTATTAACCATGTTCAAAACCAGTTCTTCATCTACCTGAACCAACTCATAGGTTGTTTCGTGGTACAGGACATAAGCAACCCCTTCCGAGGCTGTGGTTATCTTAATTTTGCGATTGGTTTTCGCCATAAGTCGCCCCATGATGTCCACAATCGCCCCAACATACTTACTTGTCATTAACATAATAAATCCTCCTTTTTAGTCGCAATCAAGCCCACCGTTTACCGTGCGCTCAATATCCACAAAGTCCTCGAAGATACCGCTATCACGGGAATTGTCGCTGTAAAAGCCACCCACAGAGCATATCTCGTTCTCAAGCTCCACATCGTCAATATTGTACAGTTTATACATATAGACGAAGCCGTGACGATAGGTGTTATAGTCATTTGCTTCGAGCTGTAGGTGGTGCAGCGCAATTTCCTTCCACTTGTCCTCGTTCTCCTCCACGTTCTTCGCAAGAACTCTTTTCTTGGTGATGTGGAAAACAGCATCTGCCTCTGTGAAATACTCTTCACTAAGCTTGTTGTGACCACCCAATCGCGAGTACAAAACGCAATCGCTCTCTCTGAGAAAATCGCAAATATCTCGCATGTCGGCCAGCTCTAAGAGCATTATGGCCGCCTGCTTCTTATTGGTGGCGAATTTGTCCTTGCCGAATACAAACTCGGTCTCCCAATCGCCGTAGTCGCTGTACACGTCGTACCGCATAAACGCCCAATCACCATATGCAGGATTGAAGCGAAGCTTTACGGTGTTGCTTCCACCACGCAGGAAGTAATCAATTACATCCGTGGGGACAATATCGCCGTAGCGAACACAATCGCAAACACGCTCCAAAAGAAAGTCATCAGGCGGTTGCCGAACATCCGTCATTCCCATGTCACGAGGCGTAACCGCAACACTCGCCATCACGCTTACGTTTCTCCTGTGTCGAGGACTTTCACAATCGCCATCACACTTAATCCTCATAAGCATCTCAACGCCGTCACTGTCAGTCACCTTGAATACATCACCGGGGTGAACCTCCGGGATTTGTCTATAGAACTCTGATTTCGTCATTAAAGCCATCCTTTCAAATTTGTTTGTAGATAAATAAAAAAGCAGCACGTCCAGATGAACGCACTGCCCCTATTTACCTTGACTCAACATCTATCCGCTGGGCATTTCCCAAAAACAGATAAATTAATTACAGAGACATTATACACATATATGACTAATTTGTCAAGAAAAGAGAAAGCGGCACGTCCTGTTAAGAACGCACCGTTGATTCTCTCCTTTGCTCAATATCAAGCACTTTTCTCAGGCAGACATTCTCCGCTTTTTCATCTCAGCCCAAGTGAGACTACTTATCCACGCCTCGAAGCCGTCGCTTCCGTCCTACTCTGAGGGAGTTTACCCGGTACATGAGCGTTAGCCAAAATGCCGGGAGCATTTGTTACGGTTTGCACCGCTGGGCGGCTAACTGAAGGAAATGCCACAGTATACATGCGACTTTCATATTATACACGTTTATGACTACTTTGTCAACACATTTTTTAAAAAAAGAAATGCCCCCACCCTTTTAGGATGGAGGCACACGAAATATTAGAGCTTTCCGTGCTTTACACGGTTACGCTCTTCGGCTCGTTTGGCATCATTGAACCTGTCAAGCGAACCAACGAGATAGCCTGTAATCCGGCGAATACGCTCGAACCTTGGGCCGCCATCGTTTTCTGTTCTCCCACAGCGCGGACACTCCTCATTGATAATACCAGAGAAGCCGCACACGGGGTCACGGTCTATGGGATGGTTGATTGCTGCATAACCTACCCCACTTGCTCTCATGTGTCTAACAATCGCCTCAAGTGCTTCGAGGTTCCCGGACGGGTCGCCATCAAGCTCTACATAGGTGATATGCCCTGCATTAGTCAGCTCATGGAACGGAGCTTCAAATGCAATCTTATCAAACACCGAGATTTCATAGCCAACGGGGATGTGGAAGGAATTGGTGTAGTATTCCTTATCGGTAATGCCGCGAATAACACCATATTTCTTCTTATCAATCCCGACGAATCGCCCCGACAGCCCTTCAGCGGGGGTCGCAAGCAGCGAGAAGTTGAGCCTGTATTCCTTGGCTTTCGCGTCGCAATACCTTCTCATTTGGGATATAATCTCTATCCCAATCTCACGAACTGCCTCGTCCTCGCCGTGGTGCTGCCCTGTAAGGGCCGTAAGACACTCTGCAAGACCAATAAAGCCAATTGACAGTGTGCCATGCTTCAGCACCTCTGCGAGCGAGTCATCGAAGCCCAGCTTATCAGAATCAAGCCACACTCCCTGCCCCATAAGAAAAGGAAAGTTCTTTACCTTCTTGGCGCACTGGATTTCAAACCTATCCAAAAGCTGCTCTGTAACCAAGTCCATGCGTTCATCAAGCAACTTGTAGAAGTATTCCATCTTTTCCTCAAGGCTTGTCGCCCGTGGATTGGCTGAGACAGCCATAGACGCTTCAATTCCAATGCGGGGGAGGTTAATGGTGGTAAAGGAAAGGTTGCCTCTACCGTATGTCACTTTGTTATTGGGGTCGTACACATTGTCTATTGTTCGTGTCCTGCACCCCATGTATGAGATTTCGGTAGCGGGTCGTGAAGGGTCGTAGAACTTCGCATTGAAAGGAGCGTCCTGAAAGCTGAAGTTAGGGAACAATCGCTTTGCTGTTACCCTTAGAGCCAGCTTGAACAGGTCATAGTTCGGGTCGCTCTCAGAGAAGTTCACGCCATCCTTTATTCTGAATATCTGAATCGGGAAAATCGGAGTTTCCCCGTTGCCGAGTCCGGCCTCAGTTGCCAGCAGGATTGACTTTATTACAAGCCTTCCTTCGGGCGTTGTGTTCGTGCCGTAGTTAATGGAAGAAAATGGAACCTGCGCACCCGCACGTGAGTGCATTGTGTTTAGGTTATGCACGAAACCTTCCATTGCTTGGTACGTCTGCTTCTCAGTATCAGCCTTGGCCCTTCCCCTTGTTCTGCGAATAATCTCCTTGGTGGGGAAATTGACGGAGAGCGCCCCGCGCAGCACAATGTGCAGCTCTTGGTCGAAAAGTTCAGAGCCTCCCAGCGATACGCACTCGCACGCACTCTTCTCAGCGGCGGCAACGAGTCTTTCCATATTCCTTGCCACGTCCTCTGCTGCCTCCAGCCTCATAGTATCTTCTACCGAAACAGAAAGATACTTAATAAAAGCCTTGCGGTATGTTTTAGCAACACCGCGAGCCAAGGCGTGGTCGAAGTTCGGAATGCTCTGCCCTCCATGCTGGTCGTTCTGGTTCGACTGAACAGCGATAGCCGCAAGTGCAGCGTAGCTCGCTATGCTCTGTGGCTCACGCAGGAAGCCGTGGCCGGTGCTGAAGCCGTTTTCGAAAAGCTTCTGAATGTCTATCTGGCAGCATGTGGTCGTGAGGCTATAGAAATCGAAGTCGTGTATATGAATATCGCCGCTCTCATACGCCTTGCGAACACTGTCAGACAGCATGAAGTTTTTGTAGTATTCCTTAGCTCCTGTTGTACCGAACTTGAGCATAGTACCCATAGGCGTGTTACCGTCTATGTTAGCATTCTCTCTTCGAGCATCTGACTCCTCAACCTCAGTATTAATAAGGCTGTGGTATTCCTGCATCAGAACCGAGTGACGCTCCCTCGACTGTTGGCGCTGCTTGCGATAAAGGATGTAGCCCTTCGCTGTCTCGCTAAGACCCTCACGCATAAGCGCACGTTCAACGGCATCCTGAATCTCCTCAATGCCAACCGTTTCCCTCTCAGCATCCAGCTTGTACAAATCAAGCTCGACCTCATTTGCAAGTTGTAGGCTCTTGTCAAGGATGGTGGCGAGGTCATTCCCCGCCATCTCCTTTGAAGCATCAAAAGCCTTGCTGATAGCAATAGCAATCCTGCTTTTATCGAACGGAACTTCGCGCCCATCTCTTTTTACTGTTGTTTTTAACATAGCAAGTTCCTCCTTAAAAATATCGCAACAATGTCACGTTTTTTCTGTACTGTTCTAAATTCGCCAGATACTTTTCAAGCTCCTTTTCCTCAAACCCTCTCAGGTCACGCGCATAGCCGTTGAGCCAAATCTTCTTGCGGCCCGGATAGCCATATAGCTTTCCGTTCCAGACTTTCCCATCAACAAAGAGCGGTGGAATCGGCTCAGTCAGCGCAGCCCTTTCTTTCTGAATCTCCTCCTCGGTCATCAGCGAGCGTACTTTAAGGATTTTCCACATCTCTCGCTCGGCCTCTTCAACGCAGACACCAACAGGCAGACCAGCCGCCTCAAGGCCCTTTGTTGTAAGAAACTCATCCTCGAAGGTGGAATAAAAGCACCAAGCCATTGTCTTGCCCTCCTCAATGCCGAAGGAGCATAGCCCTGTTCGGGGTTTGGGGATAAGCTCAAAACCAAGCTCTCTGAGACGTGGCTCGAAGCCCCGCCAATTGCCTCTGATGATATACACCAGAGGCTTATCGACGTTCGATGGCACACAGTAGCCCTCAGCGCACAGAGAGGATAACTCCTCGCTTCTGTGGAACATCAGGCACTCGCCGGTAGCTGAGAGTCTAAGCCCGTCAGCGCAGCACTTGAGCGTCTTGTTGCTAACGCAATCCTCTCTTTCGCAGTAGACAGTCACCTGTCACACCTCCTCTTGGTCTTGTTCAAACAAGCCCCGAACAGCTAAGCAAATCGCAGGAACCCCAACAGCGAGACCGGCGACACCCAGTGTCAGCAGTATAACTAACAGCACTTCCTCAATGGCTCTAAGCGTTTCAAGGTCAAACAACCGCATGAACATCTAATCATTACTCCCTTCGACTATCCAACTTTTTTCACCGGGCAAACTCAATGTATTCCCCGATGGTGATTTCGTTATACGTTTCCTCACTCACAGAGAATGTTTCGTACCGCCACTTCCCCTTCTTATTGTCGAAAGCCCGAATGTGGATATTCCACGATTCCGACCTGCGATTGGTTTGAGGGTGTGAAACCATTACTCCACCAACCCACATAGGGATGATGGTTGTCGATTTCTTTTCCGGCGAGTAGGTCTTTTCGTAGACCTCACCAGACCTCATCTTCTTGCGAAACGTTTCGTACACGGCCACACAGAGAAGGCCAAGCATGGCAATGAGTGCTGCGGCAATTAGCAGCCAAAGCACTCTTCCAAACGTATCTGACGTTCTAAACAGTTGCTTGATACTCCCCGTACCTAAAGGTAGGGGATTCTTGGTTCAACAACCATAGCCTTCACCATGAGAGGACTTATATAGTTTCCCCAAGCGTTAAGTTACCGCATGTCCTGCGGTACTGCTTACAGGCGGCTACGACACAAGCCGTAGTCCTTCCTGTAAGATATTGATAGCAGCGTTATGGTCTCTATCGTGAGTAGCGCCGCATCCTTCACAGAGCCACGAACGGACAGCCAAGTTCTTTGTAGCGGGGTTTTTCTCCCCGCACACATGGCATGTCTGGCTCGAAGCGAAGAACGGGTCTACCTTAACCAAGACTTTATGCTGCCAAGCCATTTTGTACTCAAGCTGTCGTACCAATTCGCCCCACGAAGCATCTGAGATAGACTTAGCCAAACGACGGTTTTTAACCATGTTGGCCGGTCGCAAGGTTTCAATCGCTATGAGGTCGTACTTCTCTACGAGTTTCGTAGTTAGCTTATGAAGTGCATCCCTGCGCTGATTAGCTACCTTCTCGTGAAATCGAGCAACCTTGATACGAGCCTTCCTTCGATTGGCGCTACCCTTTGATTTTCGGGATAGCTGTCTCTGAAGGCGAGCAAGCTTCTTTTCGGCTTTGCGCAAAGGCTTAGGGTTCTCGAAGGTCTCGCCATCAGAAGTGATGGCAAGCTCCTTGAGACCCAAGTCAATGCCCACGGCCTTGCCGGTACTCTCATACTGCGGTACTTCAACGTCAGTGCAGCAGAGCGATACAAAATACTTGCCACTTGGTTCTTGCGACACCGTGGCATTGAGTATGCGTCCCTCGACTGGTCGAGACACCCTGCACTTGACCTTCCCAAGCTTTGGGAGTTTAACGCAACCATCAAGCACGACGATTTTAGCTTTTGAGATATAGGACTTCCTCGCCGTCCGTTTGCTTTTGAAATTCGGGAAGCCAATATCCTCGCCCGTTTTGCGGCCACGAAAGAAGTTTCGATACGCTGCTTCCAAATCCTTCAAAGACGACTGCAATGCCGTAGAATCTGTCTCGCAGAGCCATGAAAGCTCTTTTTTCAGAGCGGTCAAATCAGCAGAGCAAGCATTGTAGTTAAACGTCACGCCCTCTTTTTCGTACTTCTCAGTGCGGAGAGCAAGATAGTAGTTGTAGACGAAGCGGCAACATCCGAAAATGCGCTGCATCAATTGTTCTTGCTTTTCGTTTGGATATATCCGAAACTTATATGCCTTTTCCATGTTGCGCTCCTTTCTACAGGTTATTGGCGCTTATATCCCCATAGCTAAAGCAAGGGGTACTACGGCGTTATTGGTAGGTTTCGAGAACAATCGACCCTTCATCAGCCTTATGCTCTTCCTCGCCCCTCCTCTTGCGACGACGGCGAACAAGCCGCCCAACGATATATCCACAGATGAAGGCTGTCAGCAACCATATCCAGCACCAACGGCAGCAGCTCTCGGCCTCTGTCATGAGATGAATGCAAATTATGCCGCTCGCCTCACAGTCGTCACACATTATAGCCTCGTCTGTGCCTGATGCAATCACTGCTTGAAGATGTTCTCCCTCTTCATCTTCTGAAGTTCTACTACCAAGAGGAAGCAGGTCATCATCTATCGCCATTGTATCTCTGCTTGAAGATGAAGCATCACCTTCGGACCTGTCTGCATCCACTTCAGATGATACAGTGCCGCCCGAGCTGCTGGTTGTCATTTGGCTTACTGTAGTAGTGGTAGGCGTTGTGCCTTCTGTAGAGCCTGTAGAGCCTTGAGACTCTGCGGGTTTAGCGAGTTCGTCGTACACAAACCTTACAACATTCTCGCCGCGCTGAATCTCAATTATCCGAGCTGCACTTTCGCCTGCCGCTAAGGTGTAGCCTTGTAGCGGGAACGCCTTTATTGTTTCTGTGTTCCCGACTACCGAAGTCAAGCTCTGGCTGAAAAGCTCTTGGCCGGATTTCGCAACACACAAAATCGTCAGCTTTGCAGTGGGTGTCGGCGTGGGTGTCGATGTGCCACCACCAGTAGGTTGCCTTGTGTAATGGAAGGTGATGTCTGTTGCGCTTGATGCAGAATATCCCGCATAACTGCTCGTTATTGACACCTTAGAGCCACCATTCACACTGTACGCTGTTACGTTGTAGCCGTCCTTCTGTGGTGGGTATATCAGCCTTGTATTTCCGAATGTCACCTTGTCAGAAACAACAGATGTATCAACACTGTTGCGGATAGTGACAG
>JGI994J12354_10004837_pt1 | contig 11909 bp, 8 predicted proteins | sample IntmicLarv3ML3BL_FD_12354 | JGI IMG/M metagenome (IMG submission 12354) | reverse complement strand
CGATGACATCCCCCAGCATGGCGCACTTCTCTATGGTGCCCGAATTGTACCCCGCGATGCCTCCGATGTGGGTAGTACCACTACCCGAAACGGAGATGTTGCCGGCGACAGTGAGGTTGCGCACCTTGCCGCCCGTGCCGATTTCACCGAACAGACCGGCCGCTTCATTAACAACAGTCACGCCCGCAGACGCAAACGTAATCGTGCGTCCGTTGCCGTCGAATGTGCCGGTGAATTGGGTGCCGATTCCAGACCCGTCGCCAATCGGTGTCCACGCACTCGTCAGCGTGATGTCGTTGAGTAGCTTGTAGTGGCGACCGAGGCCGCCGGTCGCAGTGCCAATCGCCGCAAGCTCCGCCTCCGTCGCGATTTCGGTGGGGTTTGTGCTGCCGTCACCGGTGAAAATCGCGTAAAGCGTTGTGTTTTTTGTGATGTTGAAGGTGAAGGTATCGCCTTTAGCCACAATCGTTGCGGTGCGGCTGTCCGTCTCAACCCAGCCGACGAAAATGTAGCCCGTTTCGGGAACTGCCTTGACTTCGACAGTTGCGCCTTGAGCGTTGCCTGTCTGATTGCCTTTCTCGATAGAGACCGTGCCGTAGGCTTCCTGTCCGGTGATATTGCCGAGCATCACGCTGTAGGTCGTCGGCGTGGTGTTGCCGCTGTTGCCGGAGTTGCCGCTCGGCACGGTGTCGGACGGCAGGGTTTTGCCCTCGCCGGTGTAATCCTTGTCCGCGACGGTGATTTTCACGCCGTCGTCCACGGTGATGTCCTGCGGGCGCACGTTGACGGATTTGTCGATGACAACGCCGTCGTCATGGACGGTCATTTTGTCGATTTTGCCCGTGCCGGTGACGTTCACCGCGCCGTTTGTAATCATCTGCTTGACAACGCTTCCGGGCGCAAGCGCAAACTGCGAAACCGTGCCCTGCGGCGGGATAACGTCGTATTTTACGCCACCGACGGTGACGGTTGCCGTGCCGTCCGCGTTGAGTTCCACCACGTCGAGCGTTCCGCCGAAGGTCAGCGTACCCGTTGCGGCGTCGTAGGTCACGGTCATGCCGTTGTGCGTGACGCTGCCGGTGTTGTTGATGTAAACGCGCTCAACACCAATCACGCCTGTGATGTCGATGTGCGTGTTATCGCCGCTGTCGAGGATGACAGCGGTGAAGCTGCCGCCGATGATGTGGATTGAGTTCGCGCCGCCGCCGCGCACGTATGTTGTGCCGGTGACAGTGACGTTGTCGAGCGTCACGTCGCCGTCGGCAACGCCCTCGGTGATGTAGAGGTTGCCTGTGATGACGGCGTTTTTCAGCGTCACGTCCGTGGAGCGCACGACTACGTTGCGCGCTGTAAGGTTTTCCACCTCGCCCGACACGTTGTAGAACGCATCGACGATGTTGTTGAGGATTGTGACAACCTCGGCGCGTGTAATGTTCGATTTCGGGTTGAAGTTACCGTTCGTGTCGCCACTGACGTACCCTGCGGCCTTCATGCCGTCCACAAGGAAACTCGCCCAGCCGGAGATTTCCGCCGCGTCGGGAAACGGGTTTTCGTTACCGGCGTTTTCCTCCACGGAGAACGCACGGGCAATCATAACCGCCGCTTCCTCGCGGGTGATGTTCGCCGTCGGGCGCATAACACCGTTGCCGTCGCCGACCATAATGCCTGCGGCGTAGAGCTTTGCGATGTCCGAGGCGTACCACGCGCCTGCGGGTACGTCGGTGAATGTTTCATCGGTGGTTGCGGTGTAGCCGAACACGCGGTTCAGCACCGCCGCCAGCTCCGCGCGGGTAATCGGCGCGTTCGGTCTGAACTCGCCGTCCAGATAGCCGCTAAGCACCTCGTGACCCGCCCACGTTTCGATGGCGCGCTCCGCCCAGTGGCCGGTACTGTCGGTGAACACGCCGTCCTGTGCGAACGCCGTCGCGGGCATGAGCGAGAGTAGCATAACGGCTGCGAGTGCGAGGGATAGAAGTTTCTTTTTCATGTGGCTTCCTCCTAAGATTTTGACGATGAATCGTCCGTTTATCAACGCAAAAAGGCGGCCTTCCCTTGTCATAGAGAAAGTCGCCTTGTGTTTATACAATATTTATTTGGGCATAACAAAAGAGCGGAGTTATTTGTCGTGTCGTGTCGTGTCGTGTCGTGTCGTGTCGTGTCGTGTCGTGTCGTTAAAAATTATATCATTTATCAGCATATTTTTCAAGCCTTTCCGTGTGAATCTTTGCGGTGAATCTTTCCGTGAATTCTGTGCCATTTTTGCGGTTTTACACGATAGAAGCAGGTGCATCTTCACAACCTTATGGCGCAAATACATGTCATTTATTATACTGCGAAAACCATGACAAGTCAAGTTGCCATACGAGTTTATTCCCCCAATTTCACACAATTTGACACTTCGCGGATTCCTCTTTGTTTATGAGTGCGAAAATGGATAGAAGCACGGCGCAAGGTTGGCAATTAGGTGTATTTGCATTTTGTCACCGATGTGCTTGTTGAATGTCGCAACTGATTAAAAAGTCCTTGACATTTTGTCTGCGGTGCAGCCAATTGCCACGTAGAAAAACGAATATCTTCAGAGCGCTACCACAAAGGCACAATAAAAGGACATTGTTGCAGCACCAAAAATTAGCCTGCAAGCCGATGGTTCCTTTCGGGAGGACAACGAGTATGTGGTTCCGGAGGAGGAACTAATCACATGGTCGCTCGCTAGCTTAAACGCCCCGTTGAGACATGAAGCGTTTAATCGCTATTTGGAACTTTTCAAAACAATCTACCCTGAACATGCAGATAACGTTTAAGCGAAATGGGTCAAACGTTGGTGGAAAAATTGGGAGGGTAACAACAACCGTTTATGACATAAAGGTTGACGGCGGCCCTCCTAGCTGGTATAATTCAGCTATAGTATCCGTGCCGCATATGTGCGTGCAGAGTTTTATCCGAGTTTGCACAGAGCCCAGAGACAGCAATGTCTTTGGGCTTTTTTTTTATTTCCAGGCCCGAATTGTTTGGGCAACAACGGCTTCCTTCCGAGGAGGCCGTTTTTATATATAAAACGGCAAAACACCACAAAAGAGAGGAGATCGAACAATGATTATTACCCAACACAGCGACAACATCAAAATCTCAGGGTACCGGGGAAAGTGGCACGTCATCGACAGTCGTGCTCACAGTGAGTATGGCACAATTTTTCTGCTGGAGCATGAGATTCGTGGCGAAGATGTTCCCGCACTCATTGTGAACGTCCACGGTCAAGTCATCCTTGAGGATGTCTACAACGGCTTTGGTGATCTTGAGGACCTCTAGCAGCTAGGGACGAGTCGAGGCTCTTCTCGGCACGCAAGGGGAGACAAACCACTCCACAACATCCTCACAGCATACTGCCCTTGGAGAGGGGCACTAATCACTACTACTCTATAAGTATAAGGAGACGCATTATGCAAATGCCCTATCAGGACAGCTATTACACCCAGTTCGCCGCCCTCGGCCCCATGATGGACTACCATCAGAAGCAGACCAGAAACAGCCAATGGAAACGCCAGCCTATTAACGAGCTGCGCGTAGAGCCTTTGGACAAAGAATCTTCCCTCTACGCCAACCGCGCCAAAATGGACCCCAGCGTCAGCGAGGAGGCTGTTGAGGACACCGCCCAGAATATGAAGCTGGCTATCAAGTGTGGCGGCAGATATTACCCGCTGCGGGATACTGCATGGAAGAGCCTGTTGGACCGCGCTAAAGTCAATGGTACGGCCCTGCCTAAGCTGGAAAAGAAGTCGTTGGCAAACATTCTTAACACCTGCCTGTCGCTGCATAGCGCATCGGCCCTATTGCTCATTAGGGATGAAAAGGTCTCGGCCACGCACTCCGGCGATGAAAAGGACTATTCCGTTCTGGCGATTGACCAGCTCTTGGCCACCATCGTAGAGAATCTGAATACGCGCTTCCCAGGACACCAGTTTGAGGGTGGGTATAGCGACCACTCGCTGACCAGCGCCTCATGGACATTACCCAACCAAAAAGGTGAGTTGTTGGGCACATACGCACAAACCCTCCAGGCGATGGGAAAAGCGGGCCTAGCATCAAGAATCATGCCCGGACTGCGCTTTTGCACTTCGGACACCGGCGTGGCTTCCGCCAAGATGTCGGCCCTGTTGCTGGGGATGCAATACCCCATTCATATCGGTGGCATCGTCTCGGTAGACCATCGGTTTGAGGCCAACATTGACCGCTTCACAAAGAAGCTCGATATGCTCTTCACCCAGTACGGCAACTCCATTGCCAAACTGGAGGCTCTCACTAAGGTTCAACTAAGCAATCCGGTCAATGCAATGACAGCTGTTTGCAAAAAGCTGGCCATGCCTAAAAAGGCGGCACTGGAGGCCATCCAAATGTTCGAGGGTGCCTACGGAGACAATGCAGCCACGGCTCATGATGTCTTTATGGCCATGCAGGAGATTATATTCATTTTGAAGACTGAGCATGTGCCCGAGGGCAAGTTGCTTACCATGGAGGAAAACCTTGCTCGGGCACTCACCCTCAAATGGTCCGATTACGACTATGCCAAGGCGGTGAGCTACTGATGGCCGCGCCCAAAAGGCTCATTGATACCCAGGGGATGGATCGGCAACGCTGGCTTGAATGCCGGATGCATGGCCCCCTTGGGGATCTGGACTATACGGTGGGCGGAAGTGATGTGGCCGCTATCTTCGGCATAAGCCCCTGGGTGACTCCTCTGGAGCTTTGGCACATGAAGAAGAAGCTGATGTCGGTGGTGAAAACGGATAACGTCGACCAAATGGAGATGGGGCATATGTTGGAGCCCATTGCAGCTCACTGGTACGCCAAGCGAACGGGCAACACTGTTATCAACGACACCTGGCTCTACCAGCATGAGAGTTTTCCCTATGCTTTGGCAAACTTCGACTATCGTTATCAGGAGCCGGGAGGTCAGGCAGGCATTCTTGAATGCAAATCAACCACCTATCACAAGGCAATCGACTGGATTGATGATGCCATTCCCGCCTATTATGAGCTACAGCTACGCTTCTACTTGGCTGTGGCTGATGTGGAGGTTGGTGACTTTGCCTGCCTTTGGGGCAATAATCCCAAGACCGACCTGGCCACACCGCGCATATGGCGTGATATGACCAAGGAGAACATCATATTTGAAAAGCTGGAGCGATGGATTTGGAGTCTGCGCCATGACAAGCCTCCCACCATGGAGGATATCAAGCCTGACCTGGCCCTGGCGGCCCTGGCCCGCATTTACGGTGCTGGTAAAACCGGATTGCCTACCATTGAGTTTCCCCGCACCTTCGAGACGCCACTTCGGCGCATTGCTCACTTGCAAGCCGAAAACGCCGACCTTCAGCAGCAAATGAAGAAAAATGACAAGGAGTTGGAAGGACACGCTGTACGCATTGCTGAGCTTATGAAGCAGCACGAGCACGGCATTATGGAGACGACCACCGATAAGCTGCTCATCGACTTTGTCACCAAAACCACTCGCCGTCCTGATAGCGGAAAACTGAAAAAGGATTATCCCCAGGTCTATCAGGATGTCCTCAAGGTGTCCGAGAGCCGCAGGGTCAAGGTAACGGTGGAGACTGCGTAATTTTAGGAAAGGGGCTGCCGCAATGCTATGCAGCTTTAATCGTTTAATCTATCCCAGATCGACGCATGAAGTGGAGGCGGGGGCTTATTCTGTGGCCCTTTATGATATCCATGACAAGATGGTTAATGCCGCCGGCGAGCGTGTCACCCAGGCTAAGGTGGTGGGTTATTATCTGCCCACTGTTGGGGACGTACACGTTGAGCTCACCGGGCATTGGAGCCGTAGCGTCAAATATGGCCTTCAGTTCGACATGGAGTCTTACAAGCCGGTTGTTGAGCAATCTCGGGAAGGTATCGTTAAATATCTCTCTTCGGGTTTCATCAAAGGAATCGGCCAGAAAACAGCTGAGAAAATCTACGATTCTTTCGGCGATGATACCTTGGAAATGCTGGACAGCAGCCCTCAAAAGCTCCTAACTGTGAAAGGCATCAGCAGCAAAAAGCTGGAACGTGTGCTGGAGGGTCTCGTTGCATCCAGAGGAGCCAGGGACATTATCATTATGCTGGCGCCTCATGGCATTTCGCCCAAACGGGCAGTCAACATTCATACCGCCCTCGGCCCCAACACAGCAGAGATTATCCGCGCCCACCCATACAGGTTGTGCGACATCCATGGCATCGGATTTCATACTTCCGATGCCATCGCCAGGAGCATGGGCCTCGATCCGTTCTCTTCCGAGAGAATAGAGGCCGGCCTGACGCAGACTCTCAAAGATGCTGAAGGTAAGGGCCACCTGTGCCTACACAAAAATGACTTCGTCCAGCAGTGTATGCAACTGCTCAATACTCCCGGCCTCAGCGGCCGTGCCGTGGCCGATGTGGCCTACACCATGACCTGCCGCAAGGCATTGTCGCTCTATGAGGACACCTTCGTCTATCGTGCTGCCACAGCTCAAGCGGAACAGGAGGTAGCCAGCCGCATCAAAGACTTGCTTTCTATGGACAGTGTCCGCTATCCATTCAATCTGGACGCCGAAATTAACCGTGAGACTCAGGCACTGGGGGTCGATTTGACCGCCCAGCAACGTCAGGCTATTAAGACAGCCCTGACCTCCCACGTCTGTATCATATCGGGCGGGCCGGGCACAGGCAAGACCATGATTCAGCGGACGCTGCTCAATATTTACCACCGGACTTTTCCCGAAGCACATATCGTCTGCTGCGCCCCCACCGGACGCGCAGCACGGCGTATGGAGCAATGTACACATTTTACGGCCTCCACAATTCACAGGGCACTGGGCATCTATGCCGAGGATGATGGCAGCTGGACCAAACCCCATCCGCTTGATGCCGACTTGGTGCTGGTTGACGAGACCAGTATGCTGGACATCCATCTAGCCAAGAGCCTCCTAAGCGCCGTACGTTTCGGCACTCAACTCATCCTAGTGGGTGATGCTGACCAGTTGCCTTCTGTGGGCCCTGGAGCGGTGCTCAGTGAGCTCATCGCCTGCGGGCAGGTGCCGGTCATCATTCTGGACAAGGTGTTCCGTCAAGCGGGGGGTAGCCGGATTGCCATCAACGCCAAGCTCATCCGCAGCGGTGCGTTCAATTTGGAATATGGGCCCGATTTCAATGTGGTCGAGTCGGCCGACTACGACCAATCGGCCGACACACTCGAAACCCTATACCTTCAGCAGGTGGCCCGGCATGGTCTGGACAATGTGGCCCTGCTTTCCCCCTTTCGCAAAAAGACGGCCACCGGGGTCAATGCCCTCAATGAGCGGCTGCGGGATAAAATCAACCCGCCCGGAGTCGGTAAGCCCGAGGCCACTTTCGGCAATCGCGTCTTCCGCTTGGGAGACAAGGTTATGCAGATTCGCAATCAGGACGAAATCAGCAATGGCGATGTGGGCTATATTGTTAGCGTCGTCAGGCAATCGGACGATATGACCCTAACTGTCGATTTCGGCGATGGCCGCCGGGCGGAATATGACCATGCGGACTTGGAAATGCTCGATCTGGCCTATGCCTGCAGCATCCACAAATCACAGGGCGATGAGTACGCCTGCGTGTTGGTCAGTTTTCAAAACGGCCATTACATCATGCTCAAGCGGCCATTGCTCTACACAGCTATCACCCGCGCCAAAGAACGCGTGACCATCGTTGGTGACCGCAAGGCCATCTTCACGGCCATCCGCACAGTGGACACACAGCAGCGCGGCACCATGTTGGCCCACAGGATTAAACGCGAGCGGGCTGTTGCCTAAGGAGGATGTGTACTATGAATCAAAAAACACTAACCACCTTGGAGCGCTATCTGTTGCGTCGATTCGACTTGGAGACAGCACTTCGGGCGGAACCGGTGGATCTTACCGTGCTATGGAAATATCAGGAGGTCATGTACCGTATCAGCGTCATCGAGACATGTCGGGCTTTCCAGGAGACGATTCCGGCATCGGATGAGATTGTGACGCTTTTGCCCCATTTCCAGATGCTGATGGCTTTCTTTCAACATCTGGTGTCTGAGCGACGCTTGGGAATACCGGACGACATCAAAACCCGGCGGCACCGAGATTCAGCCCATATGAGCCTTGTGCGCATCATGGACGACCACAGTAGCCGCCTTATGCATTACACACCTGAAGGGCCAGAGCAATACCGCCTCGATGTCAGAAACATCATTAGCACGGTGCTTTCAGCGTGGATGCAATATCGGGACAGCCTGCTGCCCATCAAATTATGCGACAAGGAGACATCACCATGAGCGTACAAAATGCCAAAGCAATGGCCATAACCTGCATCGCCGCCATCAATCGTGTTGAGGGCTTCGACCCCACGCCGCTGGCAGTGGAGTATCCTGACCAGGGCAACGGCACCATGTCTAAACGCCTACCGGTTATGGTCCAGCTGGCCTGGTTCCGGCTGCGTTACCCCGATGGCCGCATCGCCATCACAGTGACCCCCGAAAAGGAGGGCTTTGTGGCAAAGGCGCGAATCTATAAGGATTACCAGGATCTCGACAATCATTTCATAGCCGAGGCCGATGCCTTCCGAGAGCCTAATCCACAGCGGCCTATGGTTTCGGCACGGGAGTGGGCCCAGACGGCAGCTGTGGGCATCGCATTACGCAATGCAGGCTTCGGCCTTCAGTTCAGCGCCGCTGGGGATACCCTTGACAGCCCGTTTGAGGGTGATGAAGGGATTCCGACCGCCGATCAGCCTCAAGTCTCTGTGCCATCACAAAGCCCACCTTCGGCAGAAGAAACAGCACCTTTGCCCACGGCGGCATCAGCCGAGTCGCCTTTAGAGTTGGCGATGAAAATGCCCTGTCCCATTGGAAAGTATGAGGGCAAAACTCTGGGCGATGTACTCATGCTTGAGCCTAACGTCCTCGTCTATATCGCTAACAACCCCAAGGGTCGGTATGACCCGGCAATCGTAGCTGGCGCACTGCTCATCTGCGACCATGCCCTCCAAATGGCCGGGTAATCGGTATCGCCAAATAGGGAGGACGGGAAACCGTTCCCCCGGAGAGGAGGCCATATGCTGGAGTTTCAGATGCAGGATGTCATCCCATTGCTGCCTATACCGCAGCCGCCTTACGGCAGAACTTCCTACTATATCCCGTGTCCCGACTGCGACGACGCAGGCACTCGCCGGGGGCATTTGAATATCAATCTTGTGAAGAATGTATTCCGATGTCCACGATGTGACTTCAGCGGCGGCGTGCTCGACCTCTATGCGCGATATGCGAGCATTCCTCGGGAAGATGTTTTAGATGCACTGAGAAGCCGACTCAAGATACCTGATAATGCGATGGGCCTAAAATTGCGGAAAGCAAGGGAGAAGATACCAGCTGTCAGGGAATACCCACTGGCTGATATTGAAACTCGAGATGCGACCTACCGAGCACTGCTATCCAAGCTATCTCTCGCCAGCGATCACCGGAATAACCTACTTAGCCGCGGACTGTCTCCCGATGCGATTGAACGCGGGCTTTATCGGACAACACCTATTTTAGGGGAAGCTGCTTTAGCTAAACAGCTCCATGAGGCCGGATGCTATTTGTCAGGTGTCCCAGGTTTTTTTCGTCATGATAACCATTGGACGTTAGCTAAGTCTTGGCGCGGCATCATCATTCCTGTGCGTGATCTGAATGGCCGGATACAAGGTCTACAAATCCGGCGGGACAATGTAAAAGAGAAGAAGTTTCGCTGGTTGTCCAGTGCCGAGCACCAAGATGGCTGCCCCGCCGAGACCTGGGTGCACATGGCTGGGCCGCCCCAGGGGCGCGTCCTGCTCATTGAGGGGCCGCTCAAGGCTGACATTGTCCATCATCTCACCGGAGAGTCTGTCATTGCAGTGCCCGGCGTCAATGCCTTGGAGCAGCTGGAGCGGGCACTGGGCGCACTCAAGAAGCACGGTGTTAGCAAAATCATGACCTGCTTTGATATGGATTACCTGCGTAATTTCCATGTCCAAAAAGGCTATACACAGATGGTTTGGATGCTCCATAATATGGGCTTCCGATTTGGCACCTACTTATGGGAGCCTCACTATAACGGCTTAGATGATTTCATCTGGGAATGCAACATGGGCTGCAATCATACAGTATAGTTGTAGAAAAAGTGCAGAGCGGATTTCCGCCCTGCACTTTTTTATTTTAATATAGCAAACTACACATTGTTGTCACTTGACAACCCGCACCTTGACCTCTTTTCGCAACTCCTTGCAATCCGCTTTTAGTACATTCCATGAAGCCTCCGCTTTCTCAAATGCTTCAAGCGTTACAATCATCTTTGGTGCCCTAAATGACACACCTTGATTGGCGAGCAACCTGAGCTTACTGCGGTGTGCCTCAATCTCTACACTGAGAGTGGCTAATTGGCTAGCTTTTTCGAGAAGTCGGCGCTTTCAAGCTGTATCATTTTGTGGCCTCCATATCAAACGCAGCTCCACGTTTGTGCAATATAATGACACTTTCATCTTACAACATCCACCCTCTATTGTAAAGGAAAACCGCATTCCATTAACAGGACAATGAGGCGTTAAATAACGGGGAAGCCGTCGACTAGCGATGGGGCAAGCACAAGTACGCAATTAGTTCGACAATGCGGCTCAAAATCACCATAATAGTGCCGAGGAGGTACCATTATGATTGATCTTAGTTCGCAAGTAAAAGTCTATCTAAAGCACTGTGAATATCAACGGAAATTGTCTGAAAAAACGCTCAGGGCGTATGGAATTGACCTTCGCCAATATGTGATGAGCACTTTGGGCTATGACAACGCGCTTGAAAGAGATGCAATCGCAGACTATATACAACAATTACATTTTAAGTTCAAGCCGAAAACTGTTAAGCGTAAGGTAGCAAGTCTCCGCGCCTTTCTCAATTTTCTCGAGTTTGAGCGTGTCATTGGTGAGAATCCATTGGCCAAAATGCGGTTAGGGTTTAGAGAGCCAATTGTGTTACCAAAATCATTGACATTCAATGCGATTAATAAGCTGCTTAATCAAGCATATGCTGTGCAAAAAGAGGCTGGCATGGGGTTCAAAAAGAAAGCGGCTGTGCGTAATTCAGCAATCTTGGAGCTCCTTTTTGCAACCGGGTTGCGTGTGTCAGAGCTGTGCTCTATAACAAGCGCGACCATAAATTTACAAGATGGGCGAATTAATGTGCTTGGAAAAGGGGCAAGAGAACGAATCGTCTATGTTTCGAACCCTGAAGTCATATCAGCTTTAAAACAGTATTATGGTTTATTTGAAAACCAGATTCTTTCAACTGGATGGTTCTTTATTAATAAGCTAGGAAATAGATTTTCTGAGCAGTCTGTCCGCACAATGATCCGGGCATATGCTGATATGGCTCATTTATCTGAACATATCACCCCGCACACAATTCGACATTCATTTGCAACGCTCATGCTAGACGAAGATGTGGATATCAGATATATTCAAAGCATCCTGGGCCATAGCTCAATCGCTACAACACAAATCTACACCCATGTGTCAGGTAGCAAGGTGAAGAGCATTATGCAAAAAAAGCACCCCCGCAACAAGATCCACATAGAATAATGCCCTGTTTTCGGCAAAGATGTTAATATAGTGGTGATACTGCACTTGTCATACCTATCAATTACTGAATGTCCGACACGGAGGGCATAGCCTGCGCGAAGGGGTTTGGGGTGCTGTCGCCCATCAAGGGCATAACGTCCTCGAAGGGGTTTTTCTGTTCATTCATCGCGGTTTCACTGTAAGCGTCAAGTGAAAGGGCACATGGCCAGAAAAGCGAGGTAATAGTACAATTGAGACAAAGCGGTTGAAAAAGTAATGCAACAAAATCAACCGGGGAGGTC
>JGI994J12354_10004836_pt1 | contig 11911 bp, 9 predicted proteins | sample IntmicLarv3ML3BL_FD_12354 | JGI IMG/M metagenome (IMG submission 12354) | reverse complement strand
CCATCGAGGCTTGCTGGGACGTCCCACGTTTGTATGGCGCTTGCCACATTTTGCAACGCAAGGCTGGCGGGCGCCGCGAGGGAACCCACACTGAACGGTTTTTGCCGCAACACACTTTCCCGCACAAAGGGATCACGTGGAATATGACCGAGATAATCCAACGACACGCCGGTCAAAAAATGATCACACGCTTTATACAGCCGTAGATAGACTTCTTTGGCCACTTTTTCATCCTGAACCATATTAACCAGTATCTTGAAATGGGTCACCTGGTGATTCTGTCGCATAACCTTGATCAGAGCATACGCGTCGGTCAGGGATGTCGGTTCCGAAGTCAACACAACAATGCGCTGTTGCGCCGCGAGATTGAAGTACAGAACATTCTCGCTGATGCCCGCGCCCGTATCCACAATAAGAAAGTCCAGGTCTTCCTCAAGGCTGTCCATTGCTTCCAGCAAGCTTGATTTTTGCCCAGGGTTCAGGGCGACCATATCATTGATGCCGGAAGCGGCCGGCAAAATTTTAAAGCCATATTCCGTGGAGTACAAAACATTCTCAAGGGCCACCGCCTCGTGGAGGAGATGGAACAGATTATACGGTGGCGTGATTCCCATAATGACATCCACGTTAGCCAGCCCGAGGTCGGCATCAAGCAGAAGAACACGTTTTTTCGCTTTGGCCAGACAACATGCCAGGTTGACGGCAAGGTTCGTTTTACCAACTCCTCCTTTGCCGGAGGTAATAGAAAAAACGAGGGGCATTGTACGCTTCATAACGATCTCCCGTGGCTGCCGGAACCGGGTTACGGATTTCGGAGCAAAATCATGATATCACATTTCTATTGCTGTTGCATACTATTAAAAGCTCAAATCATCGGAATGAGCCTTGCACGGCATTTCCTTTTTGAACAAAAGCCGCCAAAGAGCAGCACTCTCCGCCGAGGCTAGGGTATTATTCAATTCCGGCCCGCAGGACAAAGCGGAAACAGGCAAGCCGGAAGCGGCGCCAGTACTGACAAGTGCGCTGAATTTGTCCGCTTCGTCAAGTTTTGTCCAAATAAGGCTGGCGGTTCCCCACAACTCGTTCGGCAGATACCGGGCCACAAGCGCCCGTAGTGCCGTATCCGTATAAAAGGGTGTCATAACCAGATGCAGGGCTGTGTCCGAATCAATGATACCAAAACGATCAAGCGTTTCAGACATTGATTTCCCTCTGGGCAATCCGGGCAAATCAACCAATATCCTGTCCACATTCTCACGACGCGCCTCGGCGAGAACCGCTGCAAACTCCACAGCGTTCACGACTTCGCGATATTCAAAACCGCAAAGGTGGGCATAATTTTTCAATAACAATCGTCCGCCGCCACGATGCGAATCCGCATTGACTACCCAAATTTTGCAAGTAGATTTTTCCTTGCGTAAAAATATCGCAAGCCGGACAAGCGCTGTGGTTTTTCCGGAACCAAAGGGGCCGACGAGGCAATGTACTCGCTGAGGCCACTGTTCCAGGGACCAGCCTTTCACCGGCGTCAACGCGTCCAACGGTGCGAGAATGGAGGCTTGAGGGTCCGGCAACAGCGCTTCAAACACGGTAAGAAGTAAGCTGGAATCCACACCCTCCCTTTCCAGAAACTCGACAGCCACCCGCTGGCGGGGAGCAAGACGCCAAAATTGAAGTTCGGGTTTCATCAGGGTCAGAAGATGATTTTTTATGGAACCCCATTCCTCCTGCCAGTTTTTCCATCCTCCGTCAAAAGGGGTAGGTCTTGCCGGGAAGGAAAGCGTGGAATCAGCCGGGACATATTCCCTGCCCGAAGCCACTGTTTCGCGTTCCACCGCTGCAGTGATGACAATCTCGGCATTGCCATCTCTGGCTATTTCCCGCGTATCAAGAATCACGGCATCAGGTCCGAGATCCGCCTTAATACTGGCGAGCACAGCGGAAGTACTTGAACCGGTGTATGTCTTCACTTGCATGGCGATTCCCTGCGTCCTCTCAAGCGTCAGTCAACTCCATTACTCAATACCCACAACCCCAACAGAAGTCAGACGTACATCCGCCGGAATCTCCGCCTGGGAAATGACCGGCACATTGGGCAAAAATCGCATCACCAACTGGGCCAGATGCGCCCGCGACATGGGAGAGGTCAGCACAATGGGCTGCCCGTCCGTGCCGACAGCGTCTTCTACAGCCTTGTTTATATGTTGCATAAGCCTCTGCGCCATGCCGGGGTTCATGGCAAGATATGTTCCGCCATCGGTCTGACGGATGGATTCCTGCAAGGCCTGTTCCGCTCTGGAGTCCAGAGAAATAACCGATAATGCTCCCTGAGAATCCATGTAGGGCTTTACGATGGTTCGTGCAAGCCTTTCACGCACATATTCAGTCAGCATTTCGGGATTTTTGACTACCATACCGTTATCCGCCAAGGTTTCAACAATAGTCAGGAGATCGCGGATGGACACATTCTCCTTGAGCAGATTTTGTAGGACACGCTGCACCACGCCCAAAGGCAGAATGCCGGGTACCAGCTCTTCAACAGCCTTGGGAGCCGTCTTGGACAGGTTGTCAAGAAGTGCCTGTACTTCCTGACGACCAAGGAAATCACCCAGATGGCGACGGAACACTTCCGTCAAGTGCGTTGCGATGACCGTTGCCGGATCAACCACAGTATAGCCCGCAAGCAAAGCTTCTTCCTTCTGCGCTTCGGGAATCCAAAGCGCGGGCAGGTTGAAGGCCGGTTCACGTGTGTCAATACCGCGAATGCGGTGTTTCACATTGCCGGGGTCCATCGCCAGGTAATGATCCACAAGAATTTCCGCGCTGGCCACCTCATTGCCCTTGATAAGCAACGCATACTGGCCCGACTTGAGTTGCAGGTTATCGCGCAGGTGCAGTGCCGGAATGACAACACCCGTATCCAGCGCGAACTGACGGCGAATGGAACGTATCCGGGACAGAAGATTCCCGTTCTGATCCTCGTCAACCAGCGGAATAAGCCCATAGCCGACTTCCAATTCAAGTGTGTCCAGGGGCAACAGAGCTGCCACTTCCTCTGGTGTGTCGAAAGCTCCTTCGCCTCTGGCCGCTGAAGAATTTCCGTTACCGCCGGGGAGGGCTTGGGCGGAACTGGTACCGCGAGCCAGCGCGCCCGGCTTGTTAGCAACACCCTTGGTTTCATCCGCATTGCGGAATATCCGCCCTATAATGAACAGGATAATAGCAAAGGTCAGAAACGGGATTGTGGGCATACCCGGAACAAGCGCAAACACCACGAGCACCCCGGAAACCAATAAAAGCGCACGGTGTTTGCTCGTCAACTGGACAATGTACTCTTCACCCATTCTGGCTTCAGACGCCGCACGTGACACGATAAGACCAGTGGCCGTGGAGGTAATGATCGACGGAATAGTGGAAACAAGGCCATCACCGATGGTCAATAGTGAATAGGTCTGCAAGGCCTGCTCCCAGGGCATTCCTTTCTGCAGAACGCCGAGCAGTACCCCTCCGATGATGTTGATAAGGGTAATGAACATCCCCGCGTTCACGTCGCCCTGCACAAACTTGCCCGCGCCATCCATTGCTCCGTAAAAATCCGCTTCTTTCCGGATAACGTTCCGGCGCTCGGTTGCCTGTTCCTCATTAATAAGACCGGCGTTGAGATCCGCTTCGATAGCCATCTGTTTGCCGGGCATGGCGTCCAGAGTGAAACGGGCTGCAACTTCCGCAATACGCGTGGTACCCGTTGTAATGACCATCTTATTGAGAATAAACAGGATCAAAAAGATAACCGCGCCAATAATATAACTGCCGCCTACAACAAACTCGCCGAAACTTTGAATGACCTTCCCGGCAACGGCCGTACCTTTTTCGCCATGCAGGAGAATCAGACGTGTTGACGCAACGTTCAACGCAAGGCGCAAAAGCGTACACACCAACAAAAGGGATGGAAAAATGGAAAATTCCAATGGACTTACCATGAACATGGCCGTGACAAGAATAAGCAACGACAAGGAGATGGAAAAACTGAGCATAAGATCGAGGAAAAGAGGCGGCATAGGAACCATCATCACAAACAGGATGACCACCACGCCGCCAGCCAGAAAATAATCCCCGTGCCTGGCGAAGCGCTCGTAATCCATCTTTGGCATTGTCGCTGTATTTGCGCTCATGCTTCACTTCCCCTTGATCCGATTCCGTCAACGTTTTGAAACCGCCAAGCCAACCTTTCGGTCATTTTTTTGGCGGGACAATCACCTGTCCTTGCGGTCTTGGCCGTGTTTTCCAAATCTGGGCAAGAATTACGGCCACTGCTTGATAAAATTCCTCAGGAATCATATCGCCAATTTCCACATGTTTATACAAAGCCCGTGCCAACAGCTTATTTTCTCTAATGGGAATATTGTGTTCTTTCGCTATCTCCCTGATTTTCTCGGCAATTTTATCCGCCCCCTTGGCAAGAATAATTGGAGCTGGCGCTTCCAGTGCATTATACCTGATAGCAATGGCAATGTGTGTGGGGTTGGTGATGATGACGTCGGCCTTGGGAACTTCCTGCATCATACGGCGGGCGGACATCTGCATCATCTTCTGGCGCTGCTTGCTTTTGACCAGAGGATCACCTTCCATCTGTCTGCGTTCGTCCTTCACCTCATCCTTGGTCATCTTCAAGTTTTCGCTATATTGCCAACGCGAGTAGAAATAGTCGAACAACATAAGACCAACCATGGGAACCAGTGCCCACATGGTCACCTTGAGACCAAGCGTCAGCATGTACCACATGAGACCGGCGGCATCTGCATCGTACAGCATAGGGAAAGCCGCCATCTCCCCCTTGATCACCATCCAAGGGGCGATGCCTATAAACACAGCCTGCAGAACACTTTTTGCCATCCGGACAAAAGTGTCCATGCTGAACAGCATCCGCTTAATACCGTTAAACGGATTGAATTTGCTCAGTTTGGGCTTGAATACCTTGGTAGTCCACAACTTTCCCACTTGTGCGCGAAGGGCGACAAAAACAATGAGTCCAATGAAAAGGATAACCGGGAGAATCATCTTCGCCAGTTCGACAGCCACAAACAAACAGAGGGCCACAACCTCGCTCGGCTCCGCCTTGAAGGTCAGAATAGCTGTCCCCATGAAGTGGCGGATAATCTGTCCCATATTGCTGCCGATGTACCCGATCCAAATGGAAAGCCCCACAAGCCCACCAACAATCGCCAACGTCTTGGTTATTTCCTGTGATTTCCAGACATTGCCTTCTTCACGGGCCTTTTCTCTTCGTCGTGGTGTAGCGTCTTCTGTTCTGCTAGGGTCTTTAGCCACGCGGCGTCCTCCGTCAGCCCTACTGTGGGGCACTCATCTGTAAAAAGTGACGGAAGACAGGGCCAAGGTCGTAGATGGATTCCTCAATGGTTCTGGCAAGCAGTTCAAAAATAATGAACATGAAAAAAAAACCGACGGAAATTTTGATGGGCATTCCGATAATCAACAAGTTCATTTGCGGCGCAGCACGCGCCATCAAGGCCAAAGCAAGCTCAATAAGGAACAGCGCAGCCAGAATGGGACCAGCAACCTTGGCGGCAATAATGAACATTTGGGCGGACAAGGTGATAATTTCGGAAAGTAACACTGGCCTGGCAAAAAATCCGCCGGGCGGCATGATCAAAAAAGAACTGGTCAACGCCTGCAACAAAAACAGATGTCCATCCAGGGTCAGGAATACGATCAGCGCGACCATGTACAAAAGATGTGATATACCGGAGATCTGCTGACCGGAGAGTGGATCCGCCACCTGCATCATGGAGAACCCCATTTGGAATCCCATAAGCTGCCCTCCTGTCTGGATGCCCGCGAAGATGAAATGCACGAACAAACCAAGCATAAGCCCCACAAGCAGTTCTCCCACAAGCAATAACGTAATGCCCAGGATATGCCCCGGCAGATAACTTCCGTCAAAAGACAGATGTGGCCAAAGCGCCAGAGCCAGCACAATACACAAAGCCCCTTTCACCAATGGTGGGATATTCTCCCCGCCGTAAAACGGCAACAAAAACACCAGCAGACTGACACGCATTAAGGTCAGCAAAAAACTGGCTATTGCTGCAGGGTTGAGTGTAAAAATGCTTTCCATGTTTATATCGTAGCAAGATATGTTCCTAATATTTTATTCTATAAATTCATTGTATTACAGAGAGACAAAAAAGCACTCAACAGCACGTCAAAAAAGCGGCGCTTGCCAGGGAGCGCGCCTTCTGGCAAATGGATGGAAACATCTGTGGAGCTGCTTGCCGCCATTGGCATATCCGGTTTCACCTCGGAGGACATATGGATTTTTTGCCAATCAAACATGCGCTGTTAAGCGTTACAGATAAAACAGACCTGACGGGTTTCGCCAAGTTCCTGGTGGATGGCGGTGTAACACTTGTTTCCACCGGCGGCACGTTCAAGGTGCTGCAAAGCGCGGGATTGCCCGTCACCCAGGTCAGCGAGGTTACCGGTTTTCCCGAAATCATGGATGGACGTGTCAAGACCCTGCACCCTAAAATCCACGGCGGCATTCTTGCTGACAAAGATAACCCCGCCCACCTTGCGCAGCTTGCGGAACACGGCATTGAAACTTTTGATTTGATATGCGTCAATCTATACAACTTTGCCTCAGCCATGCAGAGAAATTTAGATATGCGTGCATCCATTGAGGAAATCGACATCGGCGGTCCCTGCATGCTTCGGGCCGCAGCGAAAAATTTTCATTCCATGCTTGTGGTTCCCCATCCGCAGTTCTATCCGGAAATCACAACGGAGCTCAAAATCAACGCCGGCAAGGCTCCCCTTGCCCTGCGCCAGAAAATGGCCGCCGCCACCTTTGCTGCCACATCCGCCTATGACCGCATGATCGCGGATCACTTAGCCGGAAAATAACAACAGAGGCAGCCTCTACGCTGTCAGGGGACACCAGGATGTTCCCTTTTCTGAGGAGAAGAGCCATAACTAAAGTCACCGGGAATACGCAGGGACTGAAACCAAGCGAAATGAAAGCGATTTCCCGTCTGGCCAACAGGCGGTATCCTACCACGGGCGGATATTCTGCAGATCAGGCTTGGGAACTGGCGGCTCTTTCACGCATTCTAGGCCGTCAGATTGGCCTTTTGATCGACCGCCAAGGCAGACCGGAACTCGTTCTGGTAGGCGAAACCAATACGATATTCATCCCTGAACTGCCCCGCTCCCGCCAGGGCGCAGGTAGGCTCAGGGGGGTTCGTCTTTTCCACACACATCTCACGCCCGATCTGCTATCCCAGGAAGACCTGATGGACATGCTTTTTCTGCGGCTGGACAGCGTGACGGTTCTGACTGTGGATATGCATGGCGGCCCGGCCCATATCCAACATGCCCACCTCCTCCCCCCAAATCTAGACAACAAGCCATACATGGTCCATCCCGCTACATTATGGGACAAGACAGTGGTGGACTATGTAGCCCAGACGGAAGCTTTGGAAGAAGAACTCGCCCGGTCCATCCCCGACGCCAGAGAATTCGAGGGCGCGGAAAATCGGGCCATTCTGGTCAGTGTGAGCACACAGTCCAAAACCACGCAGGACTCGGGGCTAGCGGAATTGACAGAACTGGCCAGGACAGCCGGAGTCTCCGCTGTGGGAACCCTGTGCCAGCGAGTTCACGCGCTCAACCCCAAACTCATCATGGGCAAGGGAAAATTGGCGGAACTAGAAGTCCTGGCACTGCAAAAGAATGCCGGACTGATCATCTTTGATGGCGAACTCTCCCCCGCGCAACTGCGTAACCTCGTGGAAGCCACGGAACGCAAGGTGCTTGACCGCACACAGCTCATTCTTGATATCTTCGCGCAACGCGCCACAAGCCAAGCTGGTCGGCTTCAGGTTGAACTGGCCCAGCTTCAATACATGTTGCCGCGTCTGGTGGGTAAAAACAAGGCGCTTTCACGGCTTGCTGGCGGCATTGGCGGACGCGGTCCCGGAGAAACCAAACTGGAACTGGAGCGGCGGCGGATCAATGACCGTGTCTCCCGCTTGAAGAATGAGTTAAAAACCTTACGCCGCCAACGCGCTCAAGTACGGTTGCGCCGAGAAAAAAGCCGTATTCCCATAGCCTCCCTGGTCGGCTACACTAATGCGGGAAAATCAACCCTGCTCAATGTACTGACAGGCTCAGAAGTACTAGCGGAAAACAAATTGTTCGCAACCCTGGACCCGACAACCAGACGGTTGCGCGTGCCGGAAGAACGCGAACTTATTATCACGGACACCGTGGGATTCATCCGCGCCCTGCCCAAAGAACTGATCGAAGCGTTCAGAGCCACCCTGGAAGAACTAGAAGACGCCGACCTGTTGTTGCACGTCGCTGATGCTTCCCATCCGGAACTGGACATGCAACTCACAGCGGTAGAATCCATTCTGGAAAGCCTGAATTTGCAGGACACCCCTTACCTGCTGGTTCTGAACAAGATTGACACACTTGATGTAGAAGCCCTTGCCGTCCTGCAAGAGGTGTATCAGGAAGCGATATTTGTCTCCGCCGCAACCGGGAACGGCCTTGATACCTTGAGCGCCGCTGTGATTTCCCGTATTGACTGGATGCAACCAGATTTTACGAATGTCGCTTCCTCTGAATCTACTGTCTACAACCACAATTCCAATTTTGATTCTCACTGGAACAATGAACATTAATGCGGAGCCTGCGCACAGAGCTCTTATGACGGACATATCCTAAAGACAAGAGCACGGTTCTTGCCCGAAACGAAATAACGTTGTACATTAATTCGTAGAATATTTTTGGCTACCAATGGCGCAAACTGTTTCACGAAAAAAGGGGAATGTCATGGAATCCGATTATCAAGATCTTCTTGCCACACCCAAATTCTGGAAAACGCGTATTCTTTTCCTTCTGGCCGGTCTATATCAACTCGGCCTCACGTTTTTTTTCCTACTAGCACACCCGCTTGGCGAAACGTTTTCCCTTATCCACCTGGCAGTCGCCCTACTGTTCATATTCAGCTTCATGCTGTTAAATATAGCCATCAACCCAGTGCGTTTCAAACGGCTGATTCCCTATGTCATTCTGCGGAATGCTGCTTACTGTGGTCTTGCCGGATGGTATTATTGCCAGGGAAAACTTCCTCTGGTTTGGCTGGCTCCCGGCATTGCGGACGCAGTGTTGCTTGTCATCTTCTGCGCTATCTGGATACGCCTCCTATGGGAAAGCGATGACATCTAAACACGCGGTAAGAATCTCCTGAATGGGGATCCTCCATTTGACGAAACATTGCCGCTCAGGTGGACTTCGCTTTGTCCTATGGATCTCATTCCTCGACCTGGTCGAGCATGTGCTCCTAAAAAGGGCAAGGGGAAAAAAAACGTGCAATCAACACGTGACAGAATTAGTCATATAATCACCATTCGTTTGGCCCTTTGGGAAAATCTTCTTGAAGGCCTAAACCAAGTCTGCAAAAAGCACACGTTGCGGAAGACCTGAGCTCACCGGACTTGGCAGCTTCCGTTTAGTACGGATTCCCAATCCCACTCCGTTGGTGGACAAAAAATTGGTCACAACTACAGCAACCCCATTGAACTTCTTTCCGTAGCGGCATGATCTGCCGCGCAGATCAGGATAAGCCGATTTTCCATATCCATCTGTCTTTAAGTGCCCAGAGTGGCGGAGGCCGTGGTGACCTATGATTCAAGGGAATAGGGGTCTGATCACCGCCGAATTCATGCTTACTGAAGCCGAAGGCATGGACATGGGCCGGAAGTATAACGACGATGTGGAGTTGAGGGCTTTCAGCCCACAGTAGATATAGGGCACCCTAACGCTGTTCACAATGAGATAGAAAAGAGGCGCATGGAAAATCAGCCTGTTGCAGCATTTTTTGGGGAACGGCATTTGCCGTTTTTGACGCGGGCGACCTTGCCCTGTCAGGGGGCGGTCAGTTTCCGCAACTGGGTATAGCTCTCTTCAAGCGATTGCCCATCCTCCACGTCTTGCCGCAGAAAAGCATTAATAACCGGCTGCATATCAATGGCCTTGTCTATCTCTGGGTTGGACCCGTGCGCATACGCGCCGATATTGACCATATCCTCCACCCGTTTGAAGGTGGCAAGGCTTCCGGTCAATACTCGCCCGGCGAGAATCACTTCCTTAGGGCAGATATCGGTGCGCAGCCGGCTAATGGAACGCAAAACATCCACAGCAGGAAAATGGCCTTGATCAGCCAGTTCACGGGTGAGCACAATATGGCCGTCCAGAATAGAACGTACAGAATCCGCAACTGGTTCGTTAAAATCGTCACCATCCACAAGTACTGTATACACACCCGTAATGGTTCCCTTCTCGCTCCGTCCTGCCCGTTCTAGCAATTTGGGAAGCTGGGCGAATACAGAGGGGGTATACCCCCGCGTTGTAGGGGGTTCTCCCACGGCAAGCCCCACTTCGCGCGCGGCCATGGCAAACCGGGTCACGGAATCCATCATCAGCAGCACATCTTTTCCCTGATCGCGGAAATATTCAGCCACTGCAGTCGCAGCATACGCGGCCCGCATACGAATAAGCGGAGACTGGTCCGAGGTTGCAATAATGAGCACCGAGCGCGCAAGCCCTTCCGGTCCCAGATCTTTTTCCATAAATTCCACAACCTCGCGGCCTCGTTCGCCTATCAAGCCGATAACGTTGACATCCGCTTTAGTATAACGCGCCATCATACCCATCAGCGTTGATTTGCCCACCCCGGAACCGGCCATGATGCCCACGCGCTGTCCCTTGCCCAAAGTCAGCAAACTATTGATGGCCCGCACACCAACATCCAGTACGTCTTTTATCCGTGGCCGAGACAGGGGGGAAGGAGGAGACGCATAAAGCGGCATGGTCCCCAAAGGCCGGAGAATGACATCCTTGTTCAACGGAGCGCCGAAGGCGTCAAGCGCGTTACCCAACAGATCATCTCCCACTGGAAAAACCGGCGGCAGACTGGAGTTGCGAATAAGGCTACCTGGCTGGACGCCCCGAAGATCCCCATACGGCATGAACAACAGTTTTCCATCACGAAACCCCACCACTTCCACGGGAATTCCCTGATCGCCGGAAGCAAAAGCCGCATCCGCCCCATCGGGTAAAATATGGCACAGCGCGCCGAGGGGAGCTTTCAAACCGCTGCCCTCGGCAACTAGCCCCACGATCTTGCTTACCTTACCGTAGGTCGTCACCGGGGTTATCTGCCGCAGCATTGCCGTTATTGTTTGGGGATCCATAAAAATCCTTGATTACCTTGAACCGTTCACCGAAAAACCACAGCAGACACACGGCTATCAGATATTTTTAAGCAGAGTACCGCGTACCGGCCCACTATTCCTGAGGCAGACGCAAATTTTTGAGTATCTCGTTCACCAATGCAGCGCGTTTCTCTAGGCGATTATCGGCAAGAGAATCGTCACTTTCTACAATCAACCCTCCGGGTTGAATGCCGGGGTCCCCTTTTACCGACCAAGCTTTCAGATCTGTGAACCGGGCCTGGGTCATCCCCACGATATCAGCAATGGCTGGCTCATCTTCCGGATTGACACGAATAACAATATGGCGACGATTTTCCAGTGCAACGACGGACTGGACATAGACCTCTTCCAAAAGCCGCGCCCTGTCGTCAACCAGCGGCATGCCCACGGCTTTTTCCGCAGCAAGCCGTAGCAGGGTTACTAGGTCATCACGCCAGACAGAAAAAATGGAAGAACACTGGCCTTCAATTGCCGAAAGCACGGCAGAAACAGACCCACTGACCGCGTTCCTGAATTCCTCAACCTCCTGTTCGGCTTGTTCCATACCCGCGTTATAGCCTTCCTCCCGCGCCGCCTCACGGATCTGCCCAACTTCGTGCTTAGCGTCT
>JGI994J12354_10004835_pt1 | contig 11911 bp, 10 predicted proteins | sample IntmicLarv3ML3BL_FD_12354 | JGI IMG/M metagenome (IMG submission 12354) | reverse complement strand
GGAGTGAAATCAGCCATAATGGCACCCTCAGGCAGCCAAGACTTGCTGCCTTTTGTAGCTTCCATGGGAATATGTACAATAACCTCCTTGCCGTTTGAAAGCAGCCGGCGGGCTTCATCCTCCGTATGGGGGCAGTTAGGCATAACCGCGCCTGTAAAAGGGACATCCATGTACATAAATTCCTTGGTTCCGTCGGAAGCGTTGCCGAAATCATCAATAATAATAGCCAGATACGTGGTTTTAACAGCTTCACTGCTTGCGGCAACTGCTCCGTTATTATTAATGAAGCCGAAATAAACAATAGTAAGTACGCAAATGCCTGCAAAAATTTTATAAGCTGCTTTCGGGCCGTTAAATGTGAATATTTTCAAAAAATCACCTCACAGTATTTGAATTTTACAGATGAACATTTGGAACGCAAAGCTATTTTTCCAAATAAAAAAGCCGCCTCTTTAAACAATATTTAAATAACGGAAAGTAAATTTCCATTTTTTAAATATATTAGTGACAGCTTTTACAATATTCGCATATAATTACAAATCGTAAATTTCCATTTCCTCCAGCGCTTTTTCTATCATAGGTAGTATTTCAGGGAGTATTCTGCGGTCAATATTTTCAATAATAGAGGTTTTGGGCTTTGTTTCAGGATGCTTGGCTACGAAAATAGTGCAGCAATCCTCATAGGGTCTTATGGATATGTCATAAGTGCCTATTTGGTGGGAAAGGTCAATAATCTCCTGCTTATCGAAGCCGGCAAGAGGGCGCAATATAGGTAAGGTTGCGGCGGATTCTATAGCATGGATGCTCCGCAGGGTTTGGCTGGCTACCTGGCCTACGCTGTCGCCGACTACAAGAGCGAGTGCGCCGTTTTTTTCGGCAATCATCTCACCTATGCGCAGCATGGTGCGCTTTAGGAGAATAGTCAGCTTTTCAGGTGCTACATGGTCGTAGAGGTGCAGCTGAATTTCCGTAAAAGGGAAAACATAGAGTCTTTTGCCGCCGGAAAAAAGGCTCAGGCGCTTAGCCAAATCCACAACCTTTTCCTTAGCCCGCTCGGAGGTATACGGGGGAGAGTGGAAATAAACGGCGTCAAGGCTGATGCCGCGCTTTTCCATAAGATAGCCAGCAACAGGGCTGTCTATGCCGCCTGAAAGCAGGAGGACTCCCTTGCCCGATGAGCCTGCCGGCAAACCGCCGATGCCCTTTATAATATTTGAATAAATATACGCATCATTCCTAAACTCCACATGGAGAGTTATGTCGGGATTTTTCATGGCAACCTTTAAATGGGGAAAGGCTTCCAAAACAGCTTCCCCTATTTTTGCGGAAATCTCGGTGGATTCCATGGGGTATTTTTTATCAGCCCGCTTTGTAAGCACTTTAAAAGTCGTTCCCGGCGCGAGGATTGGATAGGTTTCTTTAAAATAATCCAGAGCAAGGCTTTTCATAGCTTCAAAATCCTGAACCTTGCTGATTATACACGGGCATACGCCAAGAACGCCGTAAACAACCTTTACCCGCTCAATAAGCCCGTCAACATCGGTTTCGCCGTTTTTATTGTAAATTATGAAGCGGCCCTGTTCCTTTTTTATGAAATGGCCGGGGTCAAGCTCATCGATATTTTTTCTTATAGAGGCTATAAGCTGATTTTCAAATAAATACCTGTTTTTGCCCCGAATGGCAATTTCACCGTATTTAACCAATAGGCCTTTTTCCAAAATAAATTCCTACCTTCTTGTGTATTTTCTGAGAAAATTGACTTTGTCAACAATAATATCAGAGCAGCGTTCGGCTTCTTCCACCGTATTTTCCTCTGAAAAGCTGAAACGAACAGCGCTTTCGTAAATATTTTTATCATAACCCATGGTATGCAGAATATTGCGCTCTTTATCCTTTTTACCTGCGGAACAGGCCGAGCCTGCCGATACAAAAATACCGTCTTCCGCCAGAGCATGGAGCAGAACTTCACTTCTGATACCTAAAAAGCTCATATTGAGTATATATGGTGAAGAATTTCCGCCACCGGCGTTTATATGAACATCGGGCAATTTATTTTCAAGCTCCGCGAGCTTATTTTTGATTGAAAGCACATGGCTGTGATTTTCCGCCATGTTGCTAAAGGTCTTTTCGCTAGCCTTTGAAAGAGCGGCAACTCCTGCGGTATTTTCAGTACCGGAGCGCTTATTGTTTTGCTGGCCGCCGCCTGCAATAAGTGGAATTATGCGAAGGCTTTCCGATAAATAAAGCCCGCCTATGCCCTTAACGCAGCCGATTTTATGGCCTGAAAAGCTGTAGGCATCTATATATTTCAGGCTAACGGGAATTTTAGAGAAACCCTGAACCCCGTCGCTGAAAAGATAAGCGGAGCTGGCTTGCTTTACAGCCATTCCGATTTTCTCTATATCATTGATACTGCCGGTTTCATTATTCACGTGCATAATGCTAACAAGTGATGTGTCTTCTCTTAAATTTTGGAGAATTTGATCGGGAGAAATTATACCGTTTTCATCAGGAGCGAGCCATGTAATGTCAAAGCCTTCGCTTTCCAGCTTTTTAAACGATTGTATAACCGAGGGGTGCTCGCTAAGCTGTGTAATAACATGCTTATGAGTGCGCGCGCGGGCTTTAGCTATGCCCGATATGGCCATGTTATTGCTCTCAGTTCCGCCGGAAGTGAAATAGAGCTCTTCTCTGGAAACCCCCAATAATTTTCCAATATTTTCGGCAGAAGCGCGAATGGCGCGTTCGGCCTCCAATCCCAAGCTGTGCAAAGCGGAAGGGTTGGCATAATATTTCAAGGAAATATCCGTAAATGTATCAATAATGTCCTTATATGGCCGCTGGGTGGCCGCCGCATCAAAATATATTTCATTCATCATATTCACCTAGGGCAAAAAGTGCCATTATGAGAGCTGCAAAGCCGGCCGTCTCTGTTCTTAATATTCTTTTGCCGAGAGTTATTGGGATTATCCCTGCTTGTTTGGCAAGATTAATTTCAACACCGTCAAAACCGCCTTCAGGGCCTATGAAAATGGCTATGTTTGAAGGTTTTTCATTAGCTTCTTTCAAGGCCGAGTTAAGGGATTTTGAATTTTCAAGCTCATAAGGCATAAGCGGCAAATCGAATAAAACCATTTGCTTCAGCGCTTCTTCAAAGCCAATAACTGAGCCGATTTCAGGGATTATCCCTCTGTGGGACTGCTTTGCGGCAGAAAGAGCTATGCTTTGCCAGCGGGCTTGCTTTTTATCGACGTTATCTTTTATTTTGGCTATAGAGCGCTTAGTTTCCACAGGAATAATGGAATAAACGCCAAGCTCAACGCATTTTTGTATAATAAGCTCCATTTTATCGGATTTAGGCAAGCCTTGAAACAAGGTTATTCTGGTTTTGGTTTCATGTTCGTTAGCTGTTTTGGATAGCAAGCGAAGGGTTATATCTTTTTTCAATACAGCTTCAACTTGACAGAGAAAATCGTTGCAATATCCATCGCAAACGACAATTTCCTCACCAACCCTGAGCCGAAGGACATTAACGATATGGTTAATATCTTCGGATGAAAGGACTATGCTTTTCATATCTGTAATTTTTGCAAAAAACCTGTGCATATTAATTCAACCTCGAAACTACGCTGACCCATTCGTCCTTATAAGTTGTGTCTATAATAGCAAAGCCGCTTTCTGAAAGGGCTTTGTGAACATCCTCAACTCGGTCTTTTATTATGCCGGAGGAGATGAAAACGCCATTTTCATCAAGGCTTTTTTTGACAAGAGGGAGAAGGGCAATAATAATATCCGCAACGATATTGGCTACAATTATGCTGTATTTATTTTCGGATATTTCTTTAATAAGCGCTTTATCCAAAAGGGCGTTGCCGCTTTTTACAGCTAGCTTGTCCATATTTATATCGTTTAGCTGGGCATTTTCCCCTACAACCCGGATACAGCCCGGCTCCAAATCCAGCGCAAAAGCGGATTTAGCCCCAAGCATAAGGCTTACACAGGAAAGAATCCCCGAGCCGCAGCCTATGTCTAGTAGAGTAGTTTCATTATCCACTTGATTCTCAAGATGCTCAAGGCAAAGCTGAGTAGTCTGGTGGAGGCCTGTGCCGAATAAATGGCCGGGGTTGATGTTGAAAACAACTTTGCCATCTGTGTTTTCATACTCTTCCCATTCAGGCTTAATAACGATTTTATTGCCGATTTCAAGGGGTCTGTAATATTTTTTCCAGTTATCTATCCATTCTTCTTCATTGCGGATTTTGTATTCCAGTTTAAGGCTGCCCATGTTTATGCCTAATTCCAGCTTTTTAAGCTCGCCCAGGCCGTATTGTATGCGGTTTAGGAGATCATAGCCGTCCTTATCATGGGTGAGATAGAGCTGGATAAAAACATAATCCTCTTTAATGTTTAAAAGCTCCTCATCAACATAATCCCAATTGCGCTCATCACGCTCTAAGAATGTTTTCATCTCGGCGCTGTCTTCAATCTGCACAGCGCCTGCGCCAAGCTCCATAAGAAGGGCGCTTAAGGCTTCAACGCCTTCGGATTCCGTATGAATTTTAACTTCAAGCCATTCCATATATTTACCTACTTTTCTTTTGGATTATCTAAAAATACGGTGCAAACGCAGCCGATTACTATGAATATTATGCTTATAAAAATATTTAAGACATTTGCTGAGAAATCGGCAGCTATTTCAACAATGCCGCCTTCCAGCGCAAGAACTACAATTGCGCCCGAAATAAGCCCAAGAACGCAGTAATAAACCAAAGATTCCCATTTTTTAAGCAAAAATGAGAGTATTTTAGCTATAATAACAATGCCTATGAGTGCTCCCAGTAAAAACGGAATGATAAGGGCAACCGTCATAAAACATTCGGAAGCCGCTATAAAATCACCTTTGATAACATACATTAAAAAGTCCAGCGCAGAGCCTACGGCATTATAAACGGTGCCATATTGGCCGAGTACCATAAGCATTACACTACCCGAAATACCGGGTATCATCATAAGAGAAACCGAGATGATACCTGCAAAAAGAAGCGTTAAAAAATCCGGCAGCCCTCTTAAGGCTTGTATGGCGATATAGCTTTTTTCACTGTCACTGCTGCCGCTTGATGTAAGGAGAATGGCGGCAAAGCTGATTATAGTCAATAATAAATATACAGGATTAAATTTGATCTTTGACATTTTGCGCCATATAAGCGGTGCAGAGCCTAGGACCAGACCAATGAAGAACATATAGGATTGCAGCTGATAATTTTCACACAGCCAGAGGACGGCCTTTGTGGAGGCCAGTATGCCTATAACACAGCCAATGGCAACCGGTGCCAGAAATTTTATATTGCCCTTTATATCTTTGGAAAAAGAGCTGACTGCATTAATAATATCCTCATAAAGCCCTACTACAACGGCAAATATAGATCCTGATAAGCCGGGAATAACCAGCGCTATGCCTATGAAAAAACTTTTAATAACATTTATGATGCTCAATATTTATACACTCCCAAATGATTATGTTTGTCTATTATATGCCGAATGTTGGCTGATATATGCGGCTAAGCCTTATATGAATAGAACTCCTTAAAAGCCTTATATATATATTCATTATCGCAAACGGCACCAAGTTCTCTTATGGAGTGCATGCCCAATATAGGATTGCCCATATCCACAACATCTATAGCAAGGTTGGCGGCGATAAAATGAGCAATGGTAGACCCGCCGGCTATGTCTGAACGGTTGGCATATTTTTGGAAAGGAACGCCGGCGCTTTCACAGCAGGCGGCGAAAACAGAGGCCGAATAAACTGTGGTAATATACTTTTGCTTTGCGGAATATTTAAGCACAGGGCCTGCGCCCAAAACAGGGCGGTTGGTAGGGTCGTGCTTATCTTCATAATTAGGGTGAACTGCATGGGCAAGGTCAGAGCTGATTGCCATTGAATTTGCAAGGGCGATGTTGAAATCTTCACCATCGGCTCCGAGGCATGAGGCTATGCGCTTAAGAGTATTCAAAAGGAAGGCTGAATCCGCCCCTTGAGCGGAAGCAGAGCCCACCTCTTCATGGTCTAAGGTTATGAGAACTTTAATATGCTCAGCCTCATGAGAATCCACAAGGGCATTAAGCCCGGCATAAACCATCCACAAATCATCAAGCCTCGGTGATGAGATAAATTCATTGTTAAGGCCGATAACGCTGCCCTTTTCATATTCATATAAGAACAGTTCAAAATCGAGAATCTGATCAACCTCCACACCGATTTCAGCCGCTACGGCTTTCAGGAGAAGATTTTCTTTCTCCAACTCATCATTAATCAAAGCGAGCAGGGGAAGGGTGTCTTTTTGGGCATTGAATTTATAACCGTCATTAACCTCCCTGTTAAAATGGATGCAAAGATTAGGGATAATCATAAGGGGCTTATTTATATTAATAGTATACATAACAGGGTGAAAAGCATTATCGGATTTTACGCTGACCTTGCCTGCCAAAGCCAGCGGCCTGTCAAACCATGTGGAAAGAATAGGGCCGCCATAAGTTTCAGTATTAAGTTTTATATAGGTATCTTTATAATTAATTTCATGAAGAGGCTTGATTTTAAAAGTAGGCGAATCATTATGGGCGCCGATTATGCGAAAGCCCTTTTTAACATCGCCTGAGCCTGTATTAAAGGCTATAAGAGAAGTATCGCCTGAGGTGACGTAGTATTTTTTGCCGGGTTCTATATTCCATTTTTCATTATTTTCAAGCTCGGTAAAACCGTTTTTATCCAAACTCTTTTTTGTCGAGGCTACAGCGTGGTAGGCTGTGGGGCTTTCATAAATAAAGTCTATTAAATCATTTGCGCCTTTTAGCAAGTTCTTATCCATATAAATATCCTCCTCAATTTACGCTTTGTATCTTTGGCTATTATAACATTAAACAAAGGCTTTTCCAACAGGAAAAGTAGTAATAGGAATTTTGGGAAATCGGGCTGGAAACAGGCAGAATATAATACTGATAAGGTTGTAGAAATTCAGCGCGGATATAAATTATTATGATTTTCGTAAGATTATTTTGCGTTTATTGCAAGAGATATTGCGATATGGTATCATCTATTTGGCAATTGAGCTTTTACAGAGCCTAGCATGACTAAATAATTAAAAAGGGAGAAAAAGATATGGAATTGGATTCAACAGCGATATTACAGATGGTAATGGGATTCATATCAGGCAATATTGCCTACATTCTTTTAGTGGTTGGTATTATCTATGTTGGCTTTTTCATTTTCAGCTTAATCAATTCACGCAAGTCAGGTACAATGCCAAGGTTTAAAGTTAAATATCTTTTGGCTTTTATTTTGATTATAGGCTTTGCTGTTTACTGCATTATAACAGGCCAGGATTTATCAACTTTTATTTATTAAAAATTATAATTCATATAATATAAATAATCCCCCCTTACGGCACGAAAGCTGCAAAGGGGGATTTGTTTTGTAAACATCATTTAGCTGAGCTTTTCTACAACGGCTTCAATATCAGGAACAAAGAAAATTGTATTGCCTTTATTGCTTTCATAGAGAAAATCTTTCAAATTTTTGCTTTTATATGCAGAAAAATCGCCGACAATTGCAACCCTAAATCTGTAGTTTGCAATTTTTTGCGTTATTTCACCTGCAAGGCCGCTTCTAAGGTCAAAAAATTCTTCTGCTATATTTTCTTTTCTAATAATTATATCGGAGCAGCCCGAATTATAGCGAGCGCTCATGAGAATATCTAAAATAGCCTGTCCGTTTTCTATTAAAATACTATCTTCGCTCAGTATAACTATATTTTTCCCGTCTAATTTTTTAATTTCCACGATTACTACCTCCGGTTGATTGCTAAGTCATTTTGTGAAATAACCCGACGGCAGTAACCAATTGAAACGCCAGGCTATTTCCTGCGGGTTATGAGCTTTGCTGTTTCTCCGCCTAAAATAGGAAGCACTGAAAATGTAACCGCTATCAGCAGCTGCTCTATAGTGAGGGGCACAGTTTTGAATACATCGTTGAAAAACGGTATATAAACGGAGGCCACCAAGAATATTAAAGAGAAAAGCACGCATTTATTAAGTGCATCATTGGAAAGCAATTTGATTTTGAATATAAGTTTTGTTTCGCTCCTTGCAGAATATGCCCGGAGAAGCTCGCCAAGAACCATAGTCACGAAACAGAATGTGATGCCTGTAAATTCCGAATGGTACACAATGCTTCCAAAAAGATAGGAGCATAAAGCGCCGACGCCAAGGAATATACTTTGGATAACAACTGCAATGCGCATTTTAGAATCTATTATAGGCTCATCCGTTTTGCGGGGTTTAAGATCCATAACATCCTCATCGCCGTCTTCAAGACCTAAGGCAAATGCAGGGAAAGCATCTGTAATCAGGTTAATGGAAAGCAGGTGGATAGGCAGAAGCGGCATAGGAAGCCCGCCAACCATTGCGAGGAACATCAGCAGGATTTCACCGATATTGCAGGAAAGTAAATATCCGACAACCTTGCGGATATTGTTGTAAATGGTGCGGCCCTCTTCAACAGCTTTAACTATGGATACGAAATTATCATCTGTTAAAATCATATCGGCAGCTTCTTTTGAAACATCGGTGCCTGTAATACCCATGGCAACGCCGATGTCTGCTCTTTTAAGGCTGGGCGCGTCATTTACTCCGTCACCTGTCATGGAAACGATTTCACCATTGGCTTTTGCAGCCGTCACAAGCCTAACCTTATGCTCGGGAGAAACCCTTGCAAAAACATTGACGGTTTTAATCTTTTCTTGAAGCTCTTCATCGCTCATGCGCTCAATTTCAGCGCCTTCAATAGCTTCTCCGCCTTCATCCATAATTCCTAAGTCGCGGGCTATTGCGGAAGCTGTGATTTTATGGTCGCCTGTTATCATTTTAACTGCGATGCCTGCTTTTTTACATTCAACAACAGCAGGCTTAACCTCCGGCCTAGGCGGATCAATCATACACATAAGGCCGAGGTAAATAAGATTGTTTTCTTCGCTTTCATGGTGGTCGATATTTTCAAGCTCTTTAAAAGCAACGCCTAACACCCTGAGAGCATCTTTGGCGAAATCTTCATTGGAGCTTAAAATATTTTGCCTGTCGGCATCTGTAAGCTCTCTGATTTCACCATTTTTATAAATTCTTGTGCAGCGCTTTAAAAGCTCGTCAGGCGCACCTTTTGTATACATTGTCAAATCCGAATTAATACGGTGGAAGGTTGACATGAGCTTTCTCTCAGAATCGAAAGGAATCTCCTGTAGCCTCGGGTATCTTGTGTTGAGAACGATTTTATTAACGCCGGTTTTTTCACCGAGAACTATCATAGCGCCTTCAGTCGGGTCGCCTATGATTCTATGCTCGGATTTTTCAAAAACACTGTCATTACAAAGAACTGCGCCTTCAATCATTTTGGATATATTTAATGAAAGCTCATTGGATTTATCGGACTGCCTGTGAATTTCCCCTTCTGAATCATAGCCTGTACCCGTTACGGCATATATTGTATCATAATCGAATAGCTTTACAACAGTCATTTTATTTTGAGTGAGTGTACCTGTTTTATCAGAGCAGATTACGGTTGTTGAGCCGAGAGTTTCAACTGCGGAGAGCTTTTTAACAATAGCATTTCTCTTAACCATTTTCTGCATACCGAGAGCCAGTATAACAGTTACAACAACAGTTAAGCCTTCAGGAATGGCAGCAACCGCAAGGCTTACACTCATCATGAATATTTCCATTAAATCTCTGCCTTGGATTAAGCCCAGCGCGAATATAGCGCCGCAGACTGCAAGGCAGATAATGCCCAGAACCTTCCCCAAAGCATCGAGCTTTTTCTGCAAAGGAGTAGTTTCTTCAATATCTTCCGCAAGCATAGTGGCTATGGCGCCCATTTGAGTAGCCATGCCTGTGGCTATAACAACGCCTGTGCCGCGGCCGTAAGTAACAACTGTGCCCATAAATGCAGAGTTGATCCTGTCGCCAACGCCGGATTCACTGTCTAATATGGCGGCTGCATTTTTTTCCGTAGGAACGGATTCACCGGTCAGAGCGGATTCATCTACTTTAAGGTTTATGCTTTTAATCAAGCGCAAATCAGCCGGAACATAATCGCCGGCATCCAAAACAACAATATCACCTTTAACAATATCTGCTGAAGGGATTTTAACCAGCTCGCCATCCCTGATAACCTTGGCCTGGGGGCTTGCCATTTCTTTAAGGGCTTTAAGGGCATCAAAGGCCCTGGCTTCCTGAGTCACACCTATAATGGCATTTACAATAACAATGGCAAGTATAATTACGCCATCCAATATGCCTTCGCCTTCCATAACGCCTATAATAAGCGATATTATAGCAGCTACTATAAGTATAATTACGAGAAAGTCTTTGAACTGTTCAAAAAACATAATGATTTTAGACTTAGGCTCCTCGCCTTTTAATTCATTATGCCCGTCCTTTGCCAGGCGCTCAGAAGCCGTTGCTGCTGAAAGCCCTTTTTCTTCATTTGTGCCCAGCTGCTTAAGCGCTTCATCATAGCTTTTGTCAATAAAGTTCACTTTAATCCCTCCATAAATAAACAGATAGCAACTCGATAAACGATAGAGAACAACTCTATAATAAGTATAATTGCGTTGCTGAACAATGTCAATACAGAAAATGTATTTTTTTAATGGGGAGAGGGAGTGATTTGCAAGAGTGGCTGTAATTTTATTCAAAACAATAAAAAAAGGATTGTTATGTACAATCCTTTTTAGTAAGGCTACGCGTTATTTTCATCAATACCTGCAACGGCATCAACAGGCATGGAGATTACTATTCCATGAGCTTTGCTTTTTATGCCGAAGTTGTCGTATAAGGTTTTCATAAGAGGAACCTTATTGCTTTTTTCTGTCAATATTGCAATAATTTCTTTTTCCGGCTGCATGGAAATGCCTGCGAATTTCAAAGAGCTGTTAATGCCCCTTGCGTGAACTACAGTACCACCGCGGGCTCCGGCCTCTTTGGCCTTTTCCATAAATTCTTCACTATATCCTTGATTTATGCTTGCTATAATAAGCTCATGACTATGCTCTGTACTCACTTTTCTCACATCGCTTTCTGTTTTGATTGCGGCATTTATAACGGAATCATCAATTAATTTAAAAACGGAGCTGCCTACGCCTGAAAGGGGCAAGGTAAAGGCTATGCCGCCGCCCTTGGCAGACAAAATACCTTCTCTGTTTATTCTGTTTATAAGCTGGTCAATACTGTTGTCAACCGAAATGCTTAAGGTAAGTGTTTTTTCCGTAGGAGCCAGACCCAGCGCATCTAAAACCTCATTACTGGCAGTGCCTTCCGCCCTGACTTGATAGCTGAACGGAATTTTCATACTTTGCAAAAGTTTAGCAAGGGTTTTTGATTTGTTGGAATCAATTATGACAACAAGTGCCTTAAGCACGGGTATTTTTGCTTGATCCTGCGCTATGTTAGTCATTATCCGTGCCTCCTCCATATTCAATAATTACTTCAGACTCATCAAATTCGTATAAGTCGGAATCCATAAGTGCTTTGCTCTTTCTCTCTGATATGATTCCCATAACCTGTATGGCTATAAGTGGAGTCATGGCAACCATGGCTACAGCGCCGAAAGCGTCGGTCATTATATTGCCGCCAAGAGCCTGACAGGCACCTATGGCAAAGGGGAGCAGAAATGTGGATGCCATTGGGCCGGAGGCAACGCCGCCGGAGTCAAAGGCTATACCGATAAAAATCTTCGGCGCAAAAAATGTTAATGCAATTGCAATTACATAGCCCGGTATAAGCAGCCAGTATATGGAAATGCCGGTTAATATACGGAGCATGGAAAGCCCTACGGAAACGGCCACGCCCAAAGATAACGCTTTAT
>JGI994J12354_10004834_pt1 | contig 11915 bp, 11 predicted proteins | sample IntmicLarv3ML3BL_FD_12354 | JGI IMG/M metagenome (IMG submission 12354) | reverse complement strand
TGTGGATTATATCTGCGGTTGGGGCGTTTCTAAATTCAAGGAAAAAAACGACGATAAAACCGCGAGACGTTTTGTTATCGCGTCGGTTATTATAAATTTATCGGTGCTTGGATTCTTTAAATACGCCGATTTTTTCATAGGTAATCTGCGGTTAATTCCCGCATTATCTTTTTTATCTCCCTTAGGGGTAACATTACCCATCGGTATATCGTTTTATACGTTTCAGACAATGTCATATACACTCGATATTTATATGGGTAATGCGAAAGTGCAGAAAAATATATCATCTTTCGGTGCGTATGTCGCGTTATTCCCCGCGTTAATCGCGGGACCTATCGTAAGATATAAAGATATAGATGAACAACTCCGAAACCGTAAAGAAAGCGTTATTATGTTCGCCGGCGGGATAAGGACGTTTATATGTGGTTTATGTAAAAAAGTTTTGTTCGCGAACACAGCGGGAGCAATATGGACATATACAAAGGCATTGCCCGACAGTGATATAACAATCGTCGGAGCATGGCTCGGTATAATAGCGTACAGTTTCCAGATATATTTTGATTTTTCGGGATATTCAGATATGGCGATAGGTATCGGGAAAATGTTCGGGTTTACATTCCTTGAGAATTTCAATTATCCGTACATCTCAAAATCAATCACGGATTTTTGGAGGAGATGGCATATATCGCTCGGGACATGGTTTCGGGAATATGTATATATCCCGCTGGGCGGAAACCGTAAAGGTGTATTGACACAATACAGAAATATCGCAATCGTATGGTTTTTGACGGGATTCTGGCACGGCGCAAGCTGGAATTATATAATCTGGGGTGTATATTTTGGGGTTATATTAATGCTCGAAAAAGGATTTCTTTTGAATATATTAAAAAAAGCTCCGAGGGTTATAAGTCATATATATTCGGTAATACTTATAATATTCGGCTGGTTAATCTTTACGTTTGAAGATACGGGAAAAGGGTTGACACATCTGGGAAAAATGTTCGGCGTATCTGTCAACGGATTTATCGACAACGGCGCAATATATGATTTATTGCACTATACGCCGTTTTTTATACTCGCGATAATCGGGTCAACACCGCTGCCGAAAAAGATATTCTATAAATTTTTCGCGAATCCGTCAGAGAAAACAAACACGGCAATACGCGTGATAACGCCTGTTGTATCAGCGGCATTGTTTTTGATTTGTGTGGCGTTTTTGATAGATTCAAGTTTCAACCCGTTTTTGTATTTCAGGTTTTAGGAAAATAAAGTTGAAAAAGGTTAAAATGTTTTATGAACAAACAAAACAACACAACAGATTATATGAAAATGAGTATCGACCCGATAATCGAAAGCGGGATAAACCGACGCTCCGATGTTATGATTATCATTATATTTTTATGTCTGATTTTTGTCCCTGCGATTATATTCTGGGTTATGCCCGATAAAAAATCATCGGAGGAGGAAAACCGCGCTTTACAGCAAATGCCTGCGTTTTCAGCTGATAATTTTATTTCGGGGAAATTTACGGGAAGTATGGCGAAATATTACGCTGACCAATTTCCGCTCAGAAATGCTTTTATCAACGCGAAAACAATATTTTCCTACGCTTTTTTGATAAACGAAAATAAAGGAACGGTTATCGCGAAAGACGGATATTTGATACAAAGATATGATAAATATTCCGAAAAATCAATCGCAGAAAAATCATCAAGTGAACTCGGCGGAGATTTAACTTTTTCTGAAAACATGAAAAACATAAAAAATAACTGCGGTTATGTAAACACATTCGCCGAAAACATAAAAAATATGTATCCCGAAAAAAATATAACGGTTACATTTGCCGTACCGCCGCGAAAAATCGACGTAATGACAAATAAACTCCCGATGTTTTTCCCGATTGAAAGACACGAAAAATATTTCGAGGAGTTGTATAAATATATAGATAACGATATATATTTTGATTTACTCAACGCTTTAAAGCCTAAAAACGACGAATATATATATTATAAAACAGACCATCACTGGACAACTTTGGGCGCGTTTTACGCGTATTCTTCAATTAGTGAAACGATGGGATATGAAGCGTTATCGAAAGAAGATTATACAATTGAAACAGTAAGCGAAGATTTTTACGGTGTGTTATATTCAAAAGCAGGAGCGAAATGGATTGAACCCGACACAATCGAATATTATAAAAGCGAATCAACTTCATATTTTGCAACAAAAATACATGGAGCGAATAATAAAACAACCACATTACAAGAATTTTACGACCGTGAAAAACTTGAAACGAAAGATAAATATTCGTCATTCCTCGGCGGAATAAATTCACGTATAACGCTTTCTAATATGATTTTGTCACGTTATAACACAAAACTTTTGTTAATCGCGGATTCATTCGGGCAAAGTCTCGCGCCGTTTCTGGCGTGTAATTATGATTATATAGAAGTGATAGACACGCGATTTTTCAACGATAATATTTATGATTTTATCGAAAATCTCGAACCGGATAATATATTGATACTGGTAAATATGGAGAACCTGTCAACACAGGATAATCTGAAAAAATTGACGCAGAAATAAACGTGAAAAAACACAAACCCCTTGCTCTCACAAAAAAAGAGAGCAGGGGGTTTTTATGATTTTATCTGGATTTACGCGGCATTTCGCGTATTGTTTCCTTTACAAAAGAGCGTTTGTCATTTCACCCTTGCCGACAAATAGCATATTTTTATATTTTGTGAAACAAAATTTTTTTCGTATTCTGTCGGGACGTTTCCTTCCAAAAATTCACTGTTGTATAAATCGTGCGTATTATTTTCGACAACAAAACCATTCGTTGAAATTGTTTTTACCGAATAATCAAAAAAATCCACATTATCGGTTTTCATTATAATTTTAGCATCGGCTATTAATATTTTTTTGTAAATTTCAAGAAATGTCGGGTATGTTAATCTGTTATAATATTGATACCGTTTATGCCAAGGGTCGGAAAAATTCAGATAAATTGTCGATATAATATCATTTTCAAGATAATTCGAAAATTCTTTTATGTCAGCGGCAACAAATCTCACATTCGGAATATTTAAACTTTTCGCTTTTTCAACCGCGATTACCAAAACATCGGATATTTTTTCAACCGCGATAAAATTTATATCGGGATATTTCAACGCCATATTACATATAAAATCCCCTTTACCGCAGCCTATTTCCATATGCGCAGATTTGTCTTTTTTTAACATATCATTCCATTGCATATATTCGGAACATGCCTGTATACGCTCGTCGGTATGTTTCTTTTTTCTCATTCTCATGTTTTTTACACTCCGTTATATCTTTTTTGCATATTTCACAAAATGTTTCACGTGAAACATTTTGACGACGATTCAAATGTCACAGTGTCTTGTATATTTATAAATTCAGCATTCGCCAATGTTCTTTTTACCAGTCCCGATAATACTTTTCCCGCGCCGATCTCGACAAAAAAATCACAGTTGTTTTTTGAGATATTTTCAAGTTCCGCGCGGAATTTGACTGGGTTTGACATTTGTTTCGGGATATAATCTATCATAAAAGATTTTATATTTTCACATGATTTAAAGTTAAATTTTTCACCTGTTACGTTTGAATATAAATTTATTTTCGGATTATTGAAATCCAATGTTTCGAGGAATTTTATAAGTTTATCCTGTTTATATTGCATGAGTTTGCTGTGAAATGCTCCCGCGACGTTTAATTTTATCGCTCTGATATTTTTTTCGCCGAATATTTTTACCGCTTCGCCGACTGCTTCAACTTCACCGCTTATGACAATCTGACCGGGGCAATTATAATTCGCAGGGATTACATACCCCGTTGTTTTTGACACTTCCGAACATACATCTTCAACGACATCATCTTTCGCGCCGATTATACTGTACATCGCGCCGGATTTATACCCGCACGCTTCCTGCATAACTTCACTGCGGATTTTTATCAAATCCAACGCGTCTTTGAAAGATAGAATCTCCGAAACCGCGAGAGCTGTTATTTCACCGAGCGAAAATCCCGCAATATAATCGGGTTTGATGTTTTGTTTTTCGAGTAATTTATATATTCCGTATGACACCGTAAAAATCGCCGCTTGTGCGTTGTGTGTTTTCGAAAGTTCCGTACTTTCGGAACATATATTCAACAAATTTATATTTAAATGTTCGCTCGATTCATCAAATATATCTTTGAATACATCATATTTTTCATATAAATCTTTACCCATGCCTGCATATTGCGCGCCTTGTCCCGTGAATAAAAAAGCTGTTTTTTTCATCAATCTTTATACCTCGTTTTATTTTTTTATTTATATATTATACAATATTTTTTTGATTTACGCAATAAGATTTTATATTTATCGAATTTTATTTAGATTTTTATTCAATCTTTGCTAATATATTTCACGTATAATATATACGATATAATATGTATAATTTAGTTGAGACGGAAGTGATAAAAATAAAAAACGCAGATTTATTCAATTCGATTAATTCGATAATAACCGGTACAGGGGCATATCTGCCTGATTTTGTTTTGGATAACAGTATGTTCAGTCAAACCATTGAAACCAGCGACGAATGGATTGTTTCCAGAACGGGCATAAAAGAAAGACGCGTTGAACAGGAAAAATATAACTATGAAATGATTGGCGAAGCGTGTAAAAATGCCCTCGACAACTCCGGTATTACCCCCGATAAAATAGATATGATAATCGTAAGTACAGTTACCCCCGATTATTCAAGCCCCGCGACTGCTTGTTTTGTGCAGAATTATATCCACGCGGACAACGCTATTTCTTTTGATATTTCCGCCGCCTGCGCGGGATTTATATTCCTTCTCGATATTGCCGATGTTTATATAAAATCAGGCAGAGCGAAAAATATTTTGATTGCGTCGGGCGATATTTTAACCCGTTTGACCGATTATCACGACAGGGGAACATGTATACTTTTCGGTGACGGCGCGGGTGCTGCCGTTGTTTCGGCTTATGAATCAATTACAAAAAAAACAGGGATTTTGTCAACTTATATAAACTGCGAGGGTGACGGACAAAAACCGTATTTTATAAACGCTCCGTTATATTCGCCTTGTGAAATTTTTGACAAAGACACAAAACAATTTAAAGGCAATGTTAAAAAATCAGACATCGGTTATCTGTCCCAAAACGGACGCGAAGTTTTACAGTTTGTCTCGCGTATCGTCCCGAAAACATTGGACGAAGTGTTGAAAAGAGCGGATAAAACCATCGACGATTTAAAATATATAGTTTTACATCAGGCAAACAAACGTATAATCGACCATGTCGTAGAAAAATACAATCTCGACCCCGGCAAAGTCCCGATAAATATACACAAATACGGCAACATGTCAAGCCCGACTGTCCCGATATTATTACATGAATTAAACGCCGAAAAGAAACTCGAAAAAGGCGATTTAATCGCGCTGATGGGATTTGGCGCTGGTCTTGTATACGGTGCGGTTATAGTTGAATGGCAGTAACAAAAAAACAGGAGCAAATATATAAAATGATTGAAAAAAAAGCAGTTCTCATCACAGGCGCGTCAAGCGGAATCGGCGCGTGTATCGCGGAAACTCTCGCGTCCGAGGGTTACAATATTATTATAACCTACAATTCATCAAGTGAAAAAGCCGAAGCGGTCAAAGAAAAATGCGTCGCAAAAGGCGCGGAAGTTTTATGTATACAGAGTGACGCTTCGTCTTATTCTTCATGCGAGGAAACCGTGAAAAAATCAATAGAAAAATTCGGCGGAATATACGCTCTCATAAACAACGCCGGAATCGTCAAGGATTCACTTTTAATGCGTATGACTGAGGAACAATTTGACAAAGTCATAAACACAAATTTAAAAGGCGTGTTCAACATGTCAAAACATGTCGTCCCGTATATGGTCAAATCACGCGAGGGACGAATTATAAATATATCGTCGGTTGTCGGGATATACGGCAACGCCGGACAAACAAATTATGCCGCGAGTAAAGCGGGGATTATAGGATTTACAAAATCTCTCGCAAAAGAAGTCGGGGGCAGGGGAATAACGGTAAACGCCGTCGCTCCGGGGTATATTATAACAGAGATGACCGCAAATCTCCCCGAAAATGCCGCCGCCGAAATAAAATCACGCATATCATTGAAAACTCTCGGCACACCGCAGGACGTAGCGAACGCCATATCATTTTTGACAAGTGAAAAAGCGTCGTATATCACAGGGCATGTTTTATCTGTTGACGGCGGTATGAGTTTGTAGATGTTAGGTTGGGTTTTTGATGTCGTTTCGGGTTCGTATTTTCAACATTGGAGAAAATGCGAATTTATGTACAACGCGAAAAATTTAAATAGTTTATAGTTTAGTTTACATAGTGAAAAAAAGGAGAAGATGAATATATGAGTAACAGAGTTGTTGTTACAGGAATGGGAATGATAACAGCCGCAGGAAAAAACGTTGATGAAACTTGGAAAAAAGTCCTTACCGGTGAAACAGCCATAGATAAAATAACACGATTTGATACGTCGAATTTTAAAGCGTCACTCGCTGCGGAAATAAAAGATTTTGACCCTGAGCAATTTGTCGAAGAAAAAAAAGAAGTCCGCCGTTTGGACAGATATTGTCAATACGCTCTCGCGGCGGTTCATGAAGCTGTCATAACTTCGGGGATAAATTTCAAAGATGATAATCTTGACAAAACACGTTGCGGCGTTATCTTCGGTTCAGGCGTCGGCGGAATCGAGACACTGGAAAACGAAGTGACAAAATATAACGAAAAAGGTCCGTCGAGAGTTTCACCGTTGTATATTCCCATGTTAATAATAAACATCGCCGCAGGGCATATATCTATAAAATACGGGCTTGAAGGTCACGGATTCGCTCCCGTTTCGGCTTGTGCGACAAGCGCGCACGCCGTCGGCGAAGCATACAGGGCGATAAAACACGGTTACGCCGATATTATGATAGCGGGCGGAAGCGAAGCTGCTATAACTCCGACGTCTATCGCAGGATTCCAGAACATGACGGCTTTGTCAAATTCTGCGGATAAAAACGAGGGTTTACTCGCTTTTGACAAACGCAGAAAAGGTTTTGTCATGGGTGAGGGCGCGGGCGCGGTTATTCTTGAAAGCTACGAAGGCGCGAAAAAACGCGGTGCGGTTATCTACGGTGAAATCGTGGGATATTGCGCAGGGTTTGACGCTCATCATATCACAGCACCGGAACCGAGCGGAAAAGGCGCGGTAAATGCTATTATAAATGCGATAAACGACGCTAAAATTGACAAAGATAAAATAGGATATATAAACGCTCACGGTACGGGAACCCCGACAAACGACAAAACCGAAACTCTTGCGATAAAGGGAGTTTACGGCGAAAACGCGTATAATATCCCCGTATCATCAACAAAAGGCGTTGTCGGTCATATGCTTGGGGCAGCGGGTGCGGTTGAATCTATATTCTGTATGAAAGCGATAGCCGAGGGGATTTTGCCGCCGACGGCGAATTTATTTGAATCCGACCCCGATTGTGATTTGGATTATATTCCGCTTAAAGCGCGCGAAAAGAAAATAGATTACGCATTGTCAACATCACTCGGATTCGGCGCGACAAACGCCGTGCTTATATTCGGTAGGGTATAATAATATAAAATTCGAGCTAAACTTATTTAAAGGAGAAAAAACTATGGCGGCAATAAAAAAATTCGAGGGATTCGACAATAAAAACGATATTTTTGATTTGATTGATAAATTTGATAAAAGTACAATAACCGAGATGGATATTTCCATCATTTTCCCGTGTGTATATGGTGAAATTGATATAAAATTAACAAAATCGCCGAACGGAAATAAAATCGAAAAAAGCAACAAAACCGAAACCTCCGTTGATGTTGATAAACGTGAAAATATAAACGTTACAGCGGCAAAACCCGACACTTCCGAAATCGCCGGCAAAACAATAACCGCGCCGTTAGTCGGGACGTTTTATTCATCGTCGTCACCCGATTCCGAGCCTTATGTAAAAGTCGGGGATAAAGTGACAAAAGGTATGGTTGTGTGTATAATCGAGGCGATGAAAACCATGAACGAAATTGAGAGTGAAACCGACGGTGAAATCGTCGAGGTTTTGATAAACAACGCCAGCCCGGTTGAATACGGCCAGTCTTTGTTCAGATTAAAATAACAAAGAAATATAAAAAGTTTAAGTGGAGTTTATAAAAGTATTGTATGTTGTATAATAAAGAGCAGATAAAAGAAGTTATCCCGCACCGCGACCCGTTTTTACTTGTCGATGAAATTGTCGAATATACAGAAAAAGAGAGTGTCACCGCGATAAAATATGTCACGGGTGAAGAAGATTTTTTTAAAGGTCATTTTCCCGAATATAAAGTTATGCCGGGTGTTCTGATACTTGAAGCGTTGGCGCAGGCGGGAGCGTTCGTTGTTTTAAACATGGACGAATACAAAGGTAAAATCGCGTTTTTCGCGGGAGCGGACGAAGTAAAATGGCGCAGACAGGTCAAACCCGGCGACACTTTAAGTTTACATGTAAAAATAGAAAAATTCAGGTTCGGCATGGGTATCGGCGACGCGTCCGCGTTTGTCGGCGATGAAATCGCATGTACCGCGAAAATAAAATTCGCCGTGCAAAAATGATATGTAAAAGAGTGATAAAAAAACAAAAGGATATAAATATATGAAAGCTCTTAAAAATATATGGAAAATAATCTGTTATCCATTGATGTATCTTGCTATTCAATTTGTTTTTGCTTTTGTGTATACGATGTTTGTAACGATTGTTGCGTTGATGCAGCTTATGATTGACAGTATCGTATCCGGTAAAGAATTTGAGGTTTCCGAAGCGGAAATATATGATAAACTTATGTCCATGATTGATATAAACTTGATAACAATAATATCCGCGTTAATCTCATTATTTATCGTGTTCATGATAATGCGTAAACAATGGAAAGCAGAGAGATTCTGGACGTTTAAAAAAGTTGAATTTNTCCCGTTGTTATTATGCGGTTTTCTTGGGATTTCATCAAATCTTTTTATCAATTGTATTATTTCACTTTTACCGGTAGAAGATTTACAAAATACAATGCTTGAACGGCTTTTTCAAAGTAATATCGTATTACAATTTTTATGTATCGCAATTGTCGTCCCGATAATAGAAGAAATTGTATTCAGGGGAATTGTTCAAAAACGTTTAAATAAAATGATGATACCTTTCGCCGCAATAATTATTCAGGCGTTAATATTCGGTATCGCACATTTAAATCCCGTACAAAGCACATATACTTTTTTTATCGGTATAATCATAGGTATTGTATATTTATTATTTGATTCTATCTGGTATCCAATCATAATACATGTCACACTCAACGGGACTTCTGTTTTTTTGACTGCTTTTTTAGGTGATAAAGAAGTAAACCTGCTTATATTGATAATTGTATCTTTTATTATTTTCGCGATTTCAACCGTTTGTTTAATCATATTGGGACAAAAAAGAAAAAAAGACCCTATTGTGGTTGCTCCTTTGATTGTTCCTGTAACTGCGACTGCGCTAAAACCAATGATAATCAATCCGCAAAACCGTTGGGATTATTGATTTTTTACATTTTTTAAAAAGGTAACGAAATATGATAGTTTCATCAGAAGTCGAAGTTGAAATAAACGCCGAAAAAGGCGTGGAATTTGAATTTTTATTCCCCGGTTTGTATATTGAAATCTCCGTGGATTGCTTTGATTGTAAAAAAATATGCAGAACCTTAGAATTAAGATACGGAGACGATTTCGCGAAATGTATAAAAGGAAATCATTTGATTCCTGCGAAAATAACCGAAATCAAAACATCAAAAAATAAAGTGAGATATTTTATCGAATTTGAGTATATTGAATTTAAAGAAAAAAATTATGATAATATCATATCAGAGAGTAGAATTAAATCGGCGAGAGTTCATTATAAAACAATATGCCCGAATTGCAACCGTAAAATCAACGATTCAACGCAAATCAATCTTGTAAGGCCACGCGCGTTTCATTGTCGCTGCGGTCAATTATTGTACACCGAAGAAAATGATACGCCGGTTGTAAAAAATAATAGATTGCATCGCATTTCTCGTTGAGAAATACTCCCCGTAGAACGAACAAATTTTGTTCGTTCTACCCCCAAAAAAAATAAAAATTTAACGAAAGTATTATAATAATTATGTTCAAAAAAATATTGATAGCAAACAGAGGTGAAATAGCCGTCCGCGTAATTCGGGCGTGCAGGGATATGGGAATCATAAGCGTCGCGGTTTATTCCGAAGCTGACAGGGATTCTATGCACGCCAATATCGCTGATGAAAGTATATGTATCGGCAAAGCCCTTGCAAAAGACAGTTATTTAAACATGAACGCGATTATCACAGCGGCGAAAATTTCGGGAGCGGACGCGATTCATCCGGGTTACGGATTTTTATCCGAAAATACCGTTTTTGTCAAACTCTGCGAGGACAACAACATAAAATTTATCGGTCCGAGCGCGAAATCTATCGCTATGATGGGAAATAAAGCGCAGGCGAAAGTTATGATGTCACAGTCAAATGTCCCTGTTATCCCCGGTTCAAACGGTATAATCCACAGTTTACTTGAAGCTGAGGATATATGCCAAAAAATAGGTTATCCCGTACTTATCAAAGCGTCGAGCGGAGGCGGAGGCAAGGGAATTCGTCTTGTCGAAAATAAATCGGGATTAAAAAACGCGTATGATATGTGCCGCGCCGAAGCAAAAGCGTCTTTCGGCGACGATGATTTATATATAGAAAAATTTATCGAAAATCCCAAACATATAGAAATACAAATACTCGCAGATGAACACGGCAAAGCCGTATATTTATTTGAGCGTGAATGCTCTCTGCAGCGCCGCAGACAAAAAGTTCTTGAAGAAGCTCCGTCTGTTTTTGTTGACGAGGATTTGCGTAAAAAAATGGGCGAAGCGTCGGTAAGAGCGGTCAAAGCCGCAGGCTACGCGAACGCGGGAACGATTGAATTTTTGGTTGACAAAGATAAAAATTTCTATTTCATGGAAATGAATACAAGAATACAGGTGGAACATCCCGTGACGGAATTTATCACGGGGATAGATATAGTAAAACATCAGATAAAAATAGCGATGGGAGAACCTCTGGGATTTACACAGAAGGACGTTAAACTTCTCGGACACGCGATAGAATGCAGGATAAACGCCGAGAATCCCGACAAAAATTTCGCCCCGTATCCGGGGGTTATAACCGAGTTGAACGTTCCGGGCGGACCCGGCGTAAGAGTGGACAGCGCGATTTATCAGGGATATAATATCCCCCCGTATTATGATTCGCTTATCTCGAAACTTATTGTTTTCGGCAACAACCGGCAGGAAGCGATAGCGAGAATGCGGCGCGCTTTGGCTGAATATTTATTTGAGGGTATAATAACAAACGTTGATTATCAGATTGAGTTATTGTCAACGCCCGAATTTCAATCGGGGAATTTCAATATCAATTTTTTAGACGAGTATAACAACCGAAGAAAAAAAGATGAATAAATGTGTTCTAAAACCCCTCTGTCACTTCGTGACATCTCCCCTTTCAGGGCATAGGCGTCAAGTTAAGAGAAAAGTCCCAAGATAAATGATGAAATGGCATATTTAAATAGTATAAATTTGGATATATTTATCTAAATTTCATTCAAAAAACATATAAATACAGGCAATTTATTCGTATAAATTGGGAAATGTATTATTGACTTGAAGTTATTTTCTTTAACTTGACGCTTATGCCTTTCAGGGGAGACTTGGCATCAATTTTCTTGCCTCCCCTGAAAGGGGAGGGGGACCGCCGCGGCGGTGGAG
>JGI994J12354_10004833_pt1 | contig 11916 bp, 11 predicted proteins | sample IntmicLarv3ML3BL_FD_12354 | JGI IMG/M metagenome (IMG submission 12354) | reverse complement strand
TGTCATCGCGGCAATGGCAGTTAGCTGCGCACGGGGAAGGGGATAAAGCTTCAATACGGCTGCCGTAATCACACCAAGTGTGCCTTCTGCTCCGATAAAAAGATCCCGCAGGTCGTAACCTGTATTATCCTTTCTCAGGCCGCGCAGGCCATCCCATATCTCGCCTTCCCCCGTTACCACTTCCAGCCCCAAGCAGAGCTCCCTTGCCGTGCCGTATCGCAGTACCGCTGTGCCACCGGCATTGGCAGAAAGATTGCCACCGATTGTACAGGTACCAGAGGAGGGGAGCGAAAGCGGAAAAAGCAGTCCGGCATCCGTTGCGGCATTGTGGACATGATCCAGAATGCAACCCGCTTCCACCACCATCGTATGATTGGCGGCATTCAGCTTCCGTATCCGGTTTAGCCGGTTTAATGAAAGCACTATCGCTCTGCCGGATGCGTCTGGAATACTGCCCAGCACCAGCCCTGTATTGCCTCCCTGGGGTACCAGAGGGATATTGTGCCGGTTGCACAGCCGGACAATGGTCGCGACTTGATCTGTGGTTGAGGGTTGCACAACAGCGAGGGCGCGGCCAGTAAAGCGTTTTCGGTAATCTGTCAGGAAAGGCTGCATGCGCTTTTCATCGGTGATGACATGGTCTGCACCGATGGTGTTGATACATTCATTCAGAAAGAGGCACATTGGCATAAAAAATTCTGGTAAGCGACCACAGGACGGCGCAGACAAAGCATCCGGTCAGGAATCATTCTGCCCTAAAGCATGGAAAAGCGCAAAAGGCAAAGCACCTTATTCGCAAATGAAAACACAAAGAACGGAAACATCAAGGTATCATCAGACAGAACATGATAAAACAGAAGATGGCAACGGGCGCATCCTTGCGCTAAACTGGCATCACCACCAGCTACATTTGACCTGATGAACCGGATAAACAGCCTGCTTGAGAAAAAACCGCGCCTGGAAAGAGTTTTTAGCCTAATTCAGTATATTTTTCGCCGGGTTGATGAAGAGCAGCTCCCGCAGGTTGCCGGAAATATCACCTACACACTCATTCTCGGCATTGTTCCTGCCGTGGCGGTTGCGCTGGCCATCTTTACCCGTTTCCCGGAGTTTGACGCACTGAAAAAAGCGCTGGAAATCTATTTCACAAGGGGCATGATCCCGCCGGGTATGGCAAAAGGCATCATGGACAATCTGACCCATTTTGCCAGTCAGGCATCCGGCGTTTCCATCGTCAGTTCGCTTGCAATGGTTTTTACCACCGCAATGATGTTTAAGTTGATCGAAGCTACATTTAACCGGATCTGGGGTGTCCTTGAGCCGCGTCCGCTCATCCGGCGTATTGTCATGTATGTCTTCATCGCAACGCTTGGGCCACTTCTTCTCGGTGGGTCGCTTTACCTTACCTCCCACTTTTATCTGGCAGGGCGGGGGATTGTGAAACATATGCCGTACCTAAAGGGTGTCTGGCCCATGTTTTTCCTAGGCAGCATTTCTACGGTCGCCTTTACCGTGCTATACCGTTTTGTCCCCTACCGCCAAGTTGTCTGGAAAGACGCGTTTATGGGCGGGGTTTTTGCCTCTGTTGCTTTTGAAATCGCCAAACGGCTTTTTGCCGTCTTCGTCATGCAGTTTGCTACGTACCAGAAAATATACGGCGCGATTGCCATCATCCCCATGTTTTTGCTCTGGCTTTACGTGAGCGCACTCATCATGCTCTTGGGTGCGGTACTCACCTCATCCCTTCCGGACTTCCGCAGTGGTCGCTGGCGTCGAGTTGTCACCCCAGGCAGCCAGTATGCCGATGCACTTTTCATCATCCGTACCCTTTATGACGCACGATCCGAACGGAGAAAAACCGTTGGCTGGACACGTCTGCAACGCCATGCCAGCCTTTCCAGCGGCGAACTGGAAAGCATGCTTCTGACTATGCAGGAAAAGGGGTGGGTCGCCCACCTCCAGCGGCGCACTCGCATTATTTTCCGGAGCCGCAACAAGGGAATACGCCGTTCTCTGGATGAGTGGCGCTGGACCGGCAATGCCCGGCAGATCACTCTGGCTGAAATCTATACTCTGTTCGTTTTCCATCCGGAAGAAGAGGATGCACTCTCCAGGAAAATCACCCATCTTATAGAGGGAAATCTCGACCAGAGCCTGTCTGATTATTTTGATGAAACGGATGTCGGAGAGTCAGTCGTTTTGTCTGATGAGTCATCATGATCCGGTACAGGTTTTCTGCCGTTTATCGTCGTGCAAACCCGAATACCAGTTCATACGTGGCTGGCAGCATGCCGTCGGTCCCTCGTAGCGTTTCATAGCGTTCCTGCACGCGTTTCCAGGCTGTTTTTCCCATCATGGCGCGGCGTCGTTCACCACCGACTTGGTTAGCACCGATACCGCGCACGCTCATCAGGAAAGTGTGGAAGTCAGGAAAACGAACCGTGCGGGTTTCACATTCGATCATGATATCCGTAAATCCGGTTTTTTCCAGTGCAGCACCTGTTTCTTCCGCCGTAGAAAAAGAGCGTACATGCGGATGGTCATCCATCGCGCCAAAGGCAAAATCCAGTTCGGCAAGCGTGCCGGGCCCCAGTGTGGCAAAAAGCAGCGCTCCCTTTCCAGAAAGAATACGGTACAGCTCGGTATAGACATCTGGTGTGGAACACCATTGTAGGGCCAGGCTGCTCCAGACAAAATCAAAGGTGGCATCAGGAAAGGGCAGTTTCTCCAGATCGGCACAGACCGCATTGATATTTTTTCCCCGCGCCAGTCGTAGCATTTCCAGTGAAAGATCGCAGCCGGTAATTGTGCTTTGCGGCCAGTAGCGGGAAAGCAATGCTGCACCATAGCCGGTACCACAGCCGCCATCCAGCACCATTTCTGGAGCCGGCATATCCGGCGCGAAAGCAGGCAGCAGACCAATCAGCGTGTCGCAGACCGTATGCTGGAAACGTGCAATGCCATCATAATCAGAGGCCGCACGGTCAAAAGCAGCGGCAACTCGGGATTTGTCAACCACTGGCATTCAGGAAGTCCACAATGATTTCGGCGCACTTTGACGTATCAGAGAGGAAGGGCGCGTGGGAAGTGCCGGGCAAAACCGCCAGTTGCCCCTTTTGCATGTTTTTCTGAAGCCATTGTGCAGAGGAAAGCGGCATCAGCGTATCGTGTTCTCCGTGCAGTAAGAGCACCGGCTGGCGAATCTCATGCACAATTGAGCGCAGATCGGTATGTTTCAGCAGATCCAGGCCGGCTTCCAGAGAGGCCGTTGGCGCAGATGTCACATCTGCGAGTTTTCTGGTTACTTCACGTGCATTGGCGTCATTCTGGTTGAAAATTGTGATAAAACGCCGCAGGGCAGCAACAGGATCAACCCGGATACCCGAACCCAGCTTGTCAATCATGTTCAGGGGTACGCCGTTAGGCCAGTCCGTCCGTTTCATGAAATTCGGGGTGGCACCGATCAGGATGAGTTTTTCCACCTTCTCCGTAAAACGCGTGGCGGCCAGCATGGCCAGCATGGCACCAAGCGACCAGCCGCAAAGAATGAGCGGAGAAGGCAGTTCGACCATCAGGTCATCCAGAAGCTGGGTTGCCGAGTAATACACGTCAGGAATCTGTTCTGGCGTATAACCGGGAAGCGGCTGAACCAGCAGTTCATGTTTTCCGGTAAGGGCAGGGCTCAATTCATCAACTAGGTCGTTCCAGACACCGGGCCCCATTCCCCATCCATGCCAGAAAACAATCGTACTCACTGTACCCCCCTCAGTGCGTCGGTTAAACGATCAACATCTTCCCCATTATGCCCGGCGGAAAGGGAGATGCGCAAGCGTGCGCTGTCCTTCGGCACAGTAGGCGGGCGGATCGCCGGTATCAGTATGCCTCTATCTGTCAGTGCTTGCGCCACCCGGAGGGTTTCCTCATTCGTGCCGATAATGACCGGCTGTATCGCGGTGGGGGAAGGCATCAGTTCCCAGCGCGTTTGCGACAGTCCCATGCGCAATCGTTCGATTAGCGAGAAGAGATGCGCGCGCAAAAGAGAACCCGTTCGGATCAGCTCAAGGCTTTTCAGCAGGGTTGCCGCAATAACGGGGCTCGATGCGGTGGTAAATGTATAGGTTCTGGCACGCTGAAGCAGCCATTCAATCACATTGCTTGCTCCTGCGACAAAAGCACCGGATACCCCGGCCGCCTTGCCCAGTGTGCCGATATAAAGCAGGCGGGGAGTGGGCGATATGCCAAAGTGGGAAAGCGTGCCACGCCCCTCATACCCCAGTACGCCAAAGCCGTGCGCATCATCCACCACCAGCCAGGCATCATGTCTTTGTGCCAGTTCAAGCAGGCCCGGCAGGGGGGCAACATCACCATCCATGCTGAAAACCGCATCCGTCAGGATCAGCTTGCGTTTGGCCTTGCTTTCTTTCAAAAGTGACGCCAGATGATCCAGATCATTATGCCGGTAACGAACATTTTCCGCCCGGGAAAGCACGACCGCGTCAATCAACGAGGCATGGTTGAGGCGGTCTGAAAAAACCGCATCACCCCGACCGACCAGTGCGGGTATGATACCTATATTGGCCATGTATCCGGTGCTGAAATACAGTGCGCGCGATGCTCCGACAAAATCCGCCAATGCCACTTCCAGCATGTCATGTGGCTGCATATGACCGGTAACGACATGTGAGCCGCCCGTACCAACCCCCCACCGATGTGCCGCTTCTGCCGCCGCCTGTACCAGTGCTGGACTGGCTGCCAGCCCGAGATAATCATTGCTGGAAAAAGTGAGCATGGCCCTGCCATCCACTTCAGCCGTTACCGTGCAGGGGGAGGAGACAATACGCCGTTTTCGCAGCGCATTTTCCTCTGCCAGTGTTTCAAGGAGCAGGTCAGTTTCGTCAGATATCATGAAGTTAGCGTATCACACGTTCGTCCAGAACCGGCGGTTTATCGTCATACAGCTGCGCCAGCGTTGAAACGCGGGTACCATATTCCGGTGTAATAATGCAGACAGAAGACAGTATCTTTTCCCAGTCCCTGCCGACACCCGTATTCGGTAGGTGTGCATCCGGTGCGGGGGTAGTGTCAGAAAGCATCTCAAAATATGCGTCCATGGGTGCTCGCTGCCCCAAAAGGCTGGCAAATTGCGCGCGGGTATGAACCACTTTCGGCCAAGGGTCATCCAGAAGCGCATTGGAAAGGCCATAAATACCGGGAGAAAGCGGTTTACCGTTGATGGCGCGGCCATAACCGCAATTAGAAAACCAGATCATCGTATCCGCATTGCCCACTAGTAGGTTGAAACCATTGTACTTATGGGCATCTTTTCTGATACAGTCGATGTATTCCTGCGGAGAGAAATCTGACTCGAGAAAGTCGCTAACCAGCTTTCCTCGGGTCGTGTCCTTCGGTTTCCTGAATTGTGGTGCGCGCACATTTGTCACCGCTGCAAAACGGTTGTTTTTTTGCGCTTTTTCTCCATCGCGGATGCCCATCCAGGTGCCGCCTCCTTCTAGGTCGCGTCCGGCGTAAATATCTGGAAAATCTTCCCACCAGTGAGCGGGGCTTGCTGGTCTGGCATAGAATTCATCGCGATTGGCCGCTACAATAAGCGGAACGGAAGGGACAATCTGCCAGGCAAAAACAATCAGACACATATCAGCAAACTTTCAGGGTTAACCAGCTTGGTCCGGCAATGCATAAGGCAGTGGCAAGAGATGAAGCGGCGAGCCATCAGGTGCTCCCACACGAAGCGAAGTCGTGTCTGGAAGAGCTTGGGGAATCACTATCAGGCAGTTGATCTGGTTGGCATCATACCTTGCTGCTCGCACCAGCATACCGCATGGTTCATCTGGCGCTGCCGTATCAAAAATATCTAGCCCGGGCGAAATACCGGCATCTGCTGCAGTACCCCCACCCGGTATGCCCGCATAAGCCAGCATCATCCGGCGTTTCAGGGTGCCCCGATATTGCGTACGCGCTACGATTTCCTGTCCGGGGTAGCAGCCCTTTGTAAAACTCAGGGCATCCACCAGCTCCAGATTCATCATTTGCGGAATAAAACGGTTTTGCGTTGTCGCATAAATCTGCGGCAGAGCTGCTGCAATATCACCAAGCTCCCAGTCCTCATCCGTCGCAGAGGGAATGGCAGTTAAAAACGAGGGGAGGATTTCACCCGCTTTTCTGGCAAGTGCAATCCACAGGAAGCGGGCACTGCCAAACGCATCCCTGATACGGATAAGCGTACCGGCCTCACTTTCAGCCTTGTCGCCGATAGCGTCAGGCAATATGGAAAAAGCGGGTTGCAACACATCTGGCGCCATTTTTCCGCCCAGTCCGCAGATGACAAAGGTGTCACTCACATCCGTCATCTTCACCTTTGCACGAAGAATGTAAATCTGCAGGCGTTTTACAAGAGCAGGCAGGATATCGTGCGGCATCATCAGCCAGACATTACTAGCGGACTTCCATACCAGCATCAGGCCAAGAAGACGGCCTTCCGGCGTACAGTACCCAGCATAACGGGCTTCATCGGCCTTCAATCCGGCAATATCATGCGAAAACTGGTCGTGAATAAACGTTACTGCATCCTCGCCCGATACTTGCACAAGGCCATAGCGTTCAAGCGGAGCCACGAAGCCGAATTCCCGTTGTTCAGTCAAGCCCATTCTGTTCTCGTTTTTTTCGTTGTCAAGCGGCAAAGAAACATATATAGCGGAAATAAATGCAGTTTTCATGCGAAAATATCCGCTTTTCTTGCCGTATAGAATTGACGGGAACTCCCCGTCAATAAAAAAGCATACCCATTATAAAGAGGATATGAATTTTTTGCCGAACCTTGTCCGCATGACGCTTTTCAAGAAAATCTTTCTTGCTTTTGCCGTTGTTTTTGTCCTTGTCATGTCATCCTTTGCATGGTGGGCCAATTCGGCTATCTCCTCATCAAAAGAGCCGGTCGCCTTTGATATCCGTCCGGGTGGGCTTAGCTACGTTGTTGACCAGTTACACAGCCAGGGCATCAACGTTAACGGCAGCCTTTTTTTCCTTCTTGTACGCATGACCGGCAATGCAAAAAAACTCAAGGCTGGTGCTTATGAAATGAAACCCGGGGAAACCCCATCAGACCTTCTAGAGCGCCTTGCAAAAGGCCTCGTTTCCTATGAGTCCATCACTATCGTCGAGGGCTGGACGCTCAGACAGATGCGAGAAGCCATTGCTGCACATCCCAAACTCAAAAATGACACCGCCAGCCTGACTGAAAAGGAATTGCTTGAGCGGCTCAAAATTACCGAAAACGCAGCCGAAGGCCTGTTCTTCCCGAACACTTACCTTTTTAACCGCGGCGCAAGCGACATGCAGATTTACCGGCAGGCGCATGATGAGCTGATGAAGCGATTGAACTCCAGCTGGGAAAAACGCGATGAGGCACTGCCGTACAAAACCCCGTATGAAGCCCTTGTCATGGCCTCTATCGTGGAAAAGGAAACTGGGCATCCCGAAGATCGGGCTCAGATTGCAGGGGTCTTCATCAACCGCCTCAAAATCGGCATGAAACTCCAGACGGATCCTACCGTGATTTACGGCATGGGCGACAAGTATAAAGGCGTAATCTACAAATCCAGCCTGACAACTGATACGCCGTACAACACCTACACCCGTTTTGGTTTGCCCCCCACCCCCATTGCACTGGTTGGGGAAGCGGCGCTGAATGCCACATTCAGTCCAGAAAAAACCGATGCCCTTTACTTCGTCTCCAGAGCGGATGGCACTGGAAAAAGTGAATTTACCAGCAACCTAGCCGACCATAACAGGGCAGTCGAAAAATACCTGCGAAACAAATGAAATCTCCCGATCAGAACAGCAAAAGAGGGCGCTTCATCACATTTGAAGGCATTGATGGTGCGGGCAAATCCACCCATATTGAATTTATCACTGCTCTGGTGAAGCAGGCTGGGCAGGATGTTGTGGTGACAAGGGAGCCCGGCGGTACCGAACTGGGAGAAAAACTGAGGGCGCTTCTGCTTCACGAAAAAATGAACCTCGAAACGGAGGCTCTGCTCATGTTTGCTGCCCGGCGCGAGCATATCGACGTAGTCATTGAGCCAGCCCTTTCCAGCGGAGCTTGGGTTATTTCAGACCGTTTTACCGATGCCAGTTTCGCCTATCAGGGCGGAGGGCGCGGGCTTCCGGCAGAAAAACTCGACATACTGGAAAACTGGGTACACCCCCACCTGCAGCCCGATATCACCTTCCTTTTCGATGTGCCTCCCATCGTCGCCAGCGCCCGCCTTGACGCCGTTCGTGTTCGGGACAAATTTGAAAATGAAAAGGAAGCCTTCTTCTTACGTGTCCGTGCGGAATACCTGAATCGTGCGGCTCGCTTCCCGATGCGCTTCAGGGTGATCGACAGCACACAGCCCATCGCCGACATACAGGAACAGTTGCAGCAGATCATGCAGCCTCTGCTTTTCTGAACACGTTCGTTTTCCGGCATTTTTCTATCCGGCCAATTCCTTTTGGCAAAATAAACCGCCAATACAATACCACCATACCGACCACTGTTGTTTTTTCCCCATTCGTATCTGACAGTGGTATTATGAAAAAAATTCATATTCTACGGTGGGATCTCAACCCGGAAAAGGCCAGTCAGGAAAGAAGCATATACATAACCGAAAAATAAAAGGGAGGATGTAATGGGAGTAAACAAGATAACGCTGACCTTGCAGGAAGATGGCTCTGTAAAGTCAACAAACAGGGATATAGACAAACGGATTGTCAATTACCTGGCGGGACAGGTTGAATCCTGGAATCCGACAGTCAGCGGAAAATGGGTATCAGCCAATATCTTTGAATGCGACCAGGTCTGGAAAGAAAGTGATGTCAAAGCCAATCCGGACTATATTTTTGTCTATGGCTATAACGACCAGCGCAAAGGTGAAGGCGGGCAGGCTGTTATCCGGTATGCGAAAAACGGGTTGCCCATCCGGACCAAGAAAGCCCCGGGCTACGAAGAGGCTGACTATTATACAGATAACGAATACAAGGAAAACGTTCGCAAGCTGGATGAGGATTTTGGTGCTGTCCAGAAAGCCCTTGCCGATGGTGCCAAAGTGGTCATCAGTGCAAATGGTTACGGAAACGGCCTTTCCCGGATGCCAACAAAGTGTCCGAGGACGTATGAATATCTGGAAAAAAAACTGGAAACACTGATTCGCGAAGATGGCGGCTGGAAATAACAGCCGGATCTGAGTAGACAGCCGTACCCGAAGCCGCCAGTCATGGCGGCTTTTTCATGAAAGGAAGGGAGCCAGTTGTTAGCCACGCACAGGAAATAAGATAAAATCACCGGGTTACCGGCAGAACAAAGTCATTGCCCAACCCTTTACTCATTCATACTGGCACATTGAATAATCAGGACAACCGCATGCTGCACTGGCACCTCCCTGTCTGGGAGCAGTTTGCCCGCATGAAAAAAAATTTCCCCCATGCCATCTTGTTGCATGGCCCGGCGGGTACCGGAAAAAGTGTCTTTGCCGAATTTCTGGCCAAATCACTTTTATGCGAAGATCGACAGCAAAACGGATATGCCTGCCAGACCTGTCCTTCCTGTGGCTGGTTTGATCAGCATGCCCATCTGGATTACCGCCGTATTCTGCCTGCGGCACTGGAGGAAGAAAAAGGTGCTGCAGATGACAGTGCTGAAGCAGCAGAAGCAGAAGAGGAAAAACCTGCCGGGCGTACGGCGCGTGAGCCTTCCCGGCGGATTGGTATCGATCAGGTTCGCCAGTTGGCAGAGACTATCAACCTTTCTACCCATCGTGGCGGCCAGCGTGTCATCTGCCTGTGGCCAGCAGAAGCCCTGACAACAGAGTCGGCCAATGCCCTTCTGAAAATGCTGGAAGAGCCGCCTCCCCAAACCGTCTTTATTCTGGTCACCAACAATATCAATGCGCTTTTGCCGACCATTTTGTCACGCTGCCGCAAGCTCTCCATGCCCATGCCAGAACCTGCCGTTGCACTGGACTGGCTGAAAGCGCAGGGCGTCGATGATGCAGAAACCTGGCTTGCCGAACAGGGGGGGGCGCCGATTGCGGCACGGGACGCGGCAGAGGGTGGTAAGCGTAACGAGATGGATGCTTTTTTATCGGCACTTGCCTCGCCCAGCGTCGATGCTGCTCTGAAAACAGCTGAAAAGCTGCAGCGTTCATCGGCGCGCCATATTATTGCTTGGCAGCAGCGGTGGCTTTATGACTTGCTGTCTCTTGCCATGAGTGGTCGCCAGCGTTATTTTCCGCGTTACAGGAAAACTCTCGAAGTTCAGGCGAAAAAGGTGAATATGGACGAACTGCTCCGGCTGATCCGGAAAACAGCAGAGAGAAACCGCGTTGCCGAACATCCGCTTGTTTTGCGCCTGTTGATCGAGGATATGCTTCTCGACTACAACCGGCTTTTTTCCTGATCCCCCCACCGATGCATTGGCAGCTCCTATCCATTACAATGCTGCTTCGTCCTGTTTTTAACCAGAGAGATTAAACCATGTACGTTGATTCACATTGCCATATTCACTTTCCCGCACTAGCAAAACGCTTGCCAGAAGTCCTTTCCAACATGAAGAAAAAACAGGTATCGCATGCGCTTGTTGTTTCCATCAGCTTGAATGACATTCCGGACGTGTTAAGGCTTTGTGAGCAGTATGACCATTTGTATGCCGCCGTTGGTGTTCATCCGGGTAGAAAGGAAAACAAACAGCCGGATGTCAAAACTCTGGTTGAATTTGCAAAACATCCCAAGGTTGTTGCCATTGGTGAAACCGGTCTTGATTACCATCATGTGAAAGGGGATCGCGACTGGCAGTTTGAGCGTTTTCGTATCCAGATACGGGCTTCGCTCGAATGTGGCAAGCCGCTGATCATCCACGCGCGCGAGGCGGCAGATGATGTGATCCGCGTGCTGAAAGAAGAGGGTGCTGGCACCGATGTTGGTGGTTATGGCGGCATCATGCACTGTTTCAATGAAACCATGCCGATTGCCAAAGCGGCGATGGAGATGGGTTTTTACATTTCCTTTTCCGGGGTTATCACCTACCCGAATGCCCGTGAGCTCCAGCATGTGGCGCGGCTGATCCCGTTAAATCGCATCCTGATTGAAACCGATGCGCCTTATCTCTCACCGCAATCCATTCGCGGCAAACAAAACGAACCGGCCTATGTGGGCGAAGTTGCTGTACAACTGGCAAAGATAAAAGGTGTACCACCGGCTCGGATTGCCAAAGAGAGCGCGCAGAATTTCTTTCGTCTTTTTGGCCTGACACACCTGCTGGAAAAAGAGGGAGCCTGATCACTCCTGACTTTGCTTATTACAAAAGTGTACGAAAAACGATTTTTCATGACTAATGGTTATAAATTTGACCTAAGTCAATGTTTATTAGTTATTAATAGAAGATGGCTCGACATCAAACCGCTGAAAACGTGGAAAGGAGCAGGCGTAGAATAAGCCAGCCGTGTGCACCAAACGGTGAAGGTCCCGAACAGAAGGCCAAAAATTGAAGGGTGCATTTCTAAACTACTAAGGATGTAACATGAATACAAGTAACATTGTCGCTGGTGTCTTTATGTTGGCAGCAGCCGTATGCGTTGCGGTTCTCGTAATGTAATACATAGTTAACCAGCTTGACTGGCAGGGAGGTTGTTAGCGCAATCTCCCGAAAATCCCTCCTTTCTTTCTCCTTCAACCCTATTTAGATATTTGTGCAAGTGCGGATTTTTCGTCTCAAACGAGATTGGTGATGCGCTCCTCAAATTCAATCATAAACCGGTTCAGAGCGACCTTCCAGTTCTTGATGGGCATGGATCACTTTTTTGACGCATTGGCAATAACCAGATAAACCACTTTTCTGGCCGCATCATCCGTCGGGAACAA
>JGI994J12354_10004832_pt1 | contig 11917 bp, 6 predicted proteins | sample IntmicLarv3ML3BL_FD_12354 | JGI IMG/M metagenome (IMG submission 12354) | reverse complement strand
CGGGAGCCGTGGGTGGACTGGAAGAATTCCAATACCGTCAGGCCCTCTTTGAAGTTTGCGCGAATTGGCAGCTCAATGACCTTACCGGAGGGAGAGGCCATCAGGCCACGCATACCGGCAAGCTGCGATACCTGGCTGATGGATCCGCGGGCTGCGGAGTCCGTCATCATGCGGACAGGGTTAAACTCGGATAGGCCCGGCAGAATCATGGCCCGCAACTCATTGGTGGTGTTCTGCCAGATTTCCGTAACCTTCTTGTACCGCTCATCATCAGAGAGAAGGCCATCACGGTATGCCTGTTGGATGACGTTGACCTTCTTGTCCGCCTCCGCAAGCATTTCTTTCTTTTCCGGTGGCACCACGATGTCGGATACGGAAACCGTGACCGCGCCGCGGGTGGAGTATGTGAAGCCAAGACGCTTGATGTTGTCGAGCACCTCGGCCGTTTGGGTTACGCCATGCTTGCGGTAGCACATGTCCACGATCTTGCCAAGCATTTTCTTGGCGACCTTCTCATCCACCTCCAGGGCGAATGCCTGCTCCAGGGTGCCCCGGGGCTTGAGGCCGATGTCCTGGGGAATCGCTTCATTAAACAGAAGGCGACCCAGGGTGGTTTCAATCACGCGGTGACGCATTTCCCCTTTGAAATTGCGCTCAATACGAACGTGCACCTTGGCCTGCAAGGAGAGCTCGTGGGCCTGATAAGCCATAAGCGCCTCGTTGATGGAGGAGAAGTGCTTGCCCTCGCCCGTGGCGCCTGGCCGCTCGACAGTAAGGTAATAACAGCCGATGACCATATCCTGGGTGGGGCTGACAACGGGCTTGCCGTCCTGGGGCTTGAGGATATTATTGGCCGCAAGCATCAGGAAACGGGCTTCCGCCTGGGCTTCCATAGAAAGCGGAACGTGCACGGCCATTTGGTCGCCGTCAAAGTCTGCGTTGTATGCCGTACACACAAGGGGATGAATCTTCAGCGCCTTGCCTTCCACCAACACCGGTTCAAACGCCTGAATGCCCAAGCGGTGCAATGTGGGTGCGCGGTTGAGCAGGACAGGGTGTTCGCGGATTACGCCTTCGAGAATGTCCCACACCTCGGGCTTGACGCGTTCCACCATGCGCTTGGCGCTCTTCACATTGTGGGCGAATCCGCCCGACACAAGCTTCTCCATGACGAAGGGCTTGAACAGCTCAATGGCCATTTCCTTGGGCAGGCCGCATTGGTACAATTTCAGCTCCGGGCCGACGACGATAACCGAACGGCCGGAGTAGTCCACGCGCTTGCCCAGCAGGTTCTGACGGAAACGGCCTTGCTTGCCGCGCAGCAGATCCGACAGGGACTTCAGGGGGCGGTTGCCCGGGCCTGTGACCGCGCGGCCACGGCGGCCATTGTCGATGAGGGCATCGACAGCTTCCTGCAGCATGCGCTTTTCATTGCGGACGATGATGTCCGGCGCGCCAAGCTCCAACAGCCGCTTCAGGCGGTTGTTGCGGTTGATGACGCGACGGTAGAGATCGTTAAGGTCGCTGGTGGCGAACCGGCCGCCGTCCAGTTGTACCATGGGGCGCAGCTCTGGCGGAATAACCGGCACGACATCCAGAATCATCCACTCGGGGCAGTTGCCGCTCTGGCGGAAGGCCTCGACCACTTCCAGCCGCTTGACGGCGCGGGCGCGTTTCTGGCCCTCGCTCTCACGGCCCCGCTCCTTCTGTACCAGCTCCTCAATTTCAGCCCGGAGCTTTTGCGAGAGATCGTCCAAGTCGATGGACTGGAGCATTTCCTTCACGGCCTCCGCGCCCATGCCTGCCCGGAAGCTATCCTCGCCATACTTGGCGATGCACTCGCGGTACTTCTGGTCGTTGATGAGGTCGTGCTTTTTCAGTTCCTTTACATCGCCCGGATCCAGCACGATGAAGGAGGCGAAATACAGCACCTTCTCCAGGGAGCGGGGGGAGATGTCCAGCAGCATGCCCATGCGGGAAGGAATGCCTTTGAAGTACCAGATATGGCTGACGGGCGCGGCCAACTGAATGTGGCCCATGCGCTCCCGCCGTACCTTGGCACGGGTGACTTCCACGCCGCATTTATCGCAGATGACGCCCTTATAGCGGACGCGCTTGTATTTGCCGCAGTTGCACTCCCAGTCCTTTTGCGGGCCAAAGATACGCTCGCAGAACAGGCCGTCTTTTTCCGGCTTGAGGGTGCGGTAGTTAATGGTCTCCGGCTTTTGTACCTCGCCGCGCGACCAGGAAAGGATCTTTTCCGGCGATGCCATGCCAATCTGGATGGAATCAAGGTTTGTCAGTTCAAACAATCTATGCACATCCTTCCTACTGAGGAGGTCGCTGGTTACTCGTCAAAATCGTCATCCAGGTTGATATCTTCCAGATCGGGCACATCGTCCACTTCAAAGTCGTCCAGGTTGTCCAGGTCCACATCGTCCTCCAAAGACGGCGTGGGCAATGGGGAAGCGGCAGCCAGTTCTTCGGCTTCTATGCCCAGCTCGGAATCGTCGTCCGTTTCGCGAATGATGATTTCCTGCTTGTCCTCGGCCAGAACCTTGATGTCCAAGGCCAGGGATTGCAGCTCCTTGATGAGCACCTTGAAGCTCTCGGGTACGCCCGGCTCGGGAATGTTCTTGCCCTTGACGATGGCCTCGTATGTTTTGACACGGCCGACCACATCATCCGATTTGACGGTCAGGATTTCTTGCAGGGTATTGGCGGCGCCGTACGCCTCCAGGGCCCAGACCTCCATCTCGCCGAAGCGCTGTCCGCCGAACTGCGCCTTGCCGCCCAAGGGTTGCTGGGTTACAAGGGAGTAGGGGCCGGTGGAGCGCGCATGGATCTTGTCATCCACCAAGTGCGATAGCTTCATGATGTACATGTAGCCGACGGTAACCTCGTTTTCGAAGGGATCGCCGGTGCGTCCGTCGTACAGGGCGGTTTTGCCGGTGGGGTTCAGGTTTGCCTTTTTCAGGCATTCGACGATGTCTTCCTCCCGGGCGCCGTCAAAGACGGGGGTGGCGACATGCCATCCAAGGGATTTGGCCGCGAGGCCTAGATGAACCTCAAGCACCTGGCCGATGTTCATACGGCTGGGCACGCCAAGGGGGTTGAGCACGATTTGCAGGGGCGTGCCATCCGGAAGGAAAGGCATGTCCTCCTCACGCATGATGCGCGAGATAACGCCCTTGTTGCCGTGACGACCTGCCATCTTATCGCCCACGGAGATTTTACGCTTTTGCGCGATGTAGACGCGCACCATTTCATTGACGCCTGGGGAGAGCTCATCCCGCCGCTCCCGGGTGAATACCTTTACATCCACGACGATACCGCCCTCGCCATGCGGCACCTTCAGCGAGGTATCGCGCACTTCACGCGCCTTTTCGCCAAAGATGGCACGCAGCAGGCGTTCCTCTGCGGTGAGCTCAGTTTCGCCCTTTGGCGTGACCTTGCCAACCAGGATATCTCCCGCACGGACTTCCGCGCCGACGCGGACAACACCGCTCTCATCCAGATCCTTGAGTGCATCGTCGCCGACATTGGGGATGTCGCGTGTGATTTCCTCGGGCCCCAGTTTGGTGTCCCGCGCTTCGGACTCGTATTCCTCGATGTGAATGGAGGTGTAGACATCGTCCTTCACCAGCTTTTCGCTGATGAGGATGGCGTCCTCGTAGTTGTAGCCTTCCCAGGTCATGAAGCCCATAAGGATGTTGCGGCCCAGGCCGATTTCACCCTTTTCCGTGGAGGGGCCATCCGCGATGACCTGCCCCTTGGCAACAAAATCCCCCGCGCTCACCAGAGGCCGCTGGTTGATACAGGTGCCCTGGTTGGAACGGGTGAATTTGCGCAGGGTATACAGGTGGGTCTTGTTATCCTCGCCGCGGATCTCGATCTCACGGGAGGATACCTTTACCACTGTACCGGCTTCCCGGGCCAGAATGACCACACCGGAGTCCCGGGCGGCCTTGTATTCCATGCCGGTGCCTACGATGGGGGCCTCGGGCACGAGGAGGGGCACCGCCTGACGCTGCATGTTGGAGCCCATCAGGGCGCGGTTAGCATCATCGTTCTCCAGGAAAGGAATCATGGCTGTGGCCACGGAAACAACCTGCTTGGGCGATACGTCGATATAGTCAACCTTCTGGAAAGGAACCTCTGTAAAGTCTTCCACAATGCGCACATTCACGCGCTCATGGGCAAAACTACCGTCACCGTTGAGGGGCTCGTTTGCCTGGGCGATAATGTACTTATCTTCCTCGTCCGCCGTAAGGTAGACGATTTCGTTGGTGACACGGCCCGTTTCCCTATCGACCTTGCGGTAGGGCGCCTCAATGAAGCCATACTCGTTGATGCGCGCATAGGTGGCCAGAGAGCCGATCAGGCCGATGTTGGGGCCTTCAGGCGTTTCAATGGGACAAATACGCGAGTAATGCGAGTAGTGCACGTCGCGCACGTCAAAGGACGCGCGGTCGCGGTTCAGGCCGCCGGGGCCCAAGGCGGAAAGGCGGCGCTTATGCGTCAGCTCGGCCAGGGGGTTGGGCTGATCCATGAACTGAGATAGCTGCGAGGAGCCGAAGAACTCTTTGATGGCCGCCGACACGGGCCGGATATTAATGAGCTCCTGGGGCCGGATGTCGTTGGCATCCTGAATGGCCATGCGTTCTTTAACCACGCGCTCCAGCCGGGAAAGGCCGATGCGAATCTGGTTTTGCAGCAGTTCACCCACGGAACGCAGGCGGCGGTTGCCCAGGTGGTCGATATCATCCGTGTGGCCGACGCCGTGAGGCAGGCCCACCAGGTAAGAAACCGACGAAACGATATCGTCGATAAGAATGTGCTTGGGAATGAGGTGCACCAGGTTTTCGCGGCACGCCTGCTGGAGAAGTACCTCGTCCTCCACCTGGGAGAGAATCTCCCGCAGGGTAGGCAGGTGAACCTTTTCGTTGATGCCCACAATGGCGGGATCAAAGGGCAGCCATGCGGACGCATCCACAAAGTTGTTGCCGATGACCTTTACATCACGGCCGTCAATCTCCAGGCGAACCATATTGATGCCCGCATTCTGGATTTTTTCAGCCATATCGGGGAAAATAGTTTTGCCGGCCTGCACGAGCAATTCGCCCGTGTTGGGGTCAATAACGTCGCTCGCGGCATGAAAGCCTGCGATGCGGCTGCTAAGGGATAGTTTTTTATTGAACTTATAACGGCCCACGCGCATGAGGTCATAACGCTTGGGATCAAAGAACAGGGAGCGCAGCAATGCAGAGGCCGAGTCCACCGTAGGCGGCTCGCCTGGACGCAGGCGGCGGTAAATTTCCAGAAGGCCATCCTCCCGGGACTTCGTGTCGTCACGCTCAATGGTGGCGGTCAGACGCTCGTCCTCGCCAAAGAGCTGGACAAGTTCCGCGTCCGTACCATAGCCAAGGGCGCGAAGCAGCACGGTAATGGGCAGCTTGCGCGCACGATCCACACGGACCCAGAATACATCGTTGGAATCCGTTTCGTATTCAAGCCATGCGCCGCGATTGGGAATGATGGTGGCGGAATGCAGCAGTTTGCCGGCCTTATCGCGCTCCGCGTCAAAATAGACGCCTGGGGAGCGGACAAGCTGGCTGACGATAACGCGCTCGGCGCCATTGATGACGAACGTGCCGTTCTCTGTCATTAGGGGGAAATCCCCCATGAAAACATCGCTTTCTTTGATTTCGCCCGTTTCTTTGTTCTTCAAACGAACGAACACCTTCAAAGAAGAGGCGTAGGTCATGTCGCGTTCCTTGCATTTTTCCACGGAGTGCTTTGGCTCATCGTCAAGCGAATAGTCAACAAACTCCAGGACAAGGTTTTCCGAATAGTCGGTAATCGGCGAAACGTCGTTTAAGACTTCCCGCAGGTCCTCCTCCAGAAAACGGCGGTATGAATTTTTTTGCACCTCGATGAGATCCGGCATATCCAGAACCTCTTCGATCTTGGAAAAATTCATGCGCTTGCGGAGAGGCCCCAATTGTACCTCATGCACCACTGCTTCCATCACCCCACATTCCAAACAATTCAACGAGAGTAGCGCACACCAGCCCTACCCAAGATTTTATAGGAAAATCCCGGGAACAAATGATACTGATGCAATTTAGCAGTATATCGCATCTGCGCAACTCTGTCAACATAAAATTTCATGTTTTTGCAAATATTTGTTGTGCGACGGTGAGAATTGCGGTTCCGGATTAGTACATGTGAACCACCTCAACATTTTGAAAGTATTGGATCACAATTTCATCGGCGGCCATGCCCTCCTCTGCAAGGGCGTTTGCGCCCCACTGGCTCATGCCCACGCCGTGGCCAAAGCCCTTGCCGGACATGGATACCCTGCCGTTTTCCAGCTGGATGTCCGTGAGGAACGTGGAGCGCATCACGGTGCTGCCAAGGGCGATGCGAAAATCAGGGGCGTTGACATTCTGGTTGCCCAAGGAGAGGGTTGTCGCCCGGCCAGATTCGCCCACATCGCCCACGGCAACGGTGTCAAGGCTTGAAATGGCATATCCAGCGGCCTTAGCAGCCTCGATGATCTCGGATGTGCCGAAGGTAGCCGTCCATTCCGCTGCGTCCTGGGGCGCGCTCTGGTTTTCGTGGCCATCAGCGATGCGGGTATATCCCGGCTCCGGATCCTTCCAGTTCAATCCCTCCCGGGCATATTCGGTTTTGCCGCCGGAGTGGGCGTGAAACCATGCGTAGGGCAGTTCGCCATCGGCCGAGAGCACCAGGCCGCGGGTCTCCTCTACTGCCTGGCGGACGCGGTCGTTTACGGCCGACGCATCATAGGCCTGTGCCTCTTCAATGTCCGTGGAAACATCCGCGCCGCCGTACTTGGATTCCTTCTCCGTCATGAACTTGAGCACAAAGGTGCGGGCGAGGATTGCCTGGGCTTTGAGCGCCTCCATAGGCCAATCGTTTTTCATTTCCCCGGCCAGCACGCCGTAGAGGTATTCCTCCAGGGTCATTTCTTCAATTTTTTCATCGGCTATGACGTAAACGGAGAGAACCGGCACGCCATCCTGGAACTTGTCGATCTTTGTGGGCATGGGCGGTATTTTGCCGGTTTGCGGTTCCGGGCCTTTTGCGGCGGCGCAGCCGGTCAGGGCGGTGAGCAGTAGACAGGCGGCGAACAGACGAATTTTATGGTTCATGGCAGGATCCTCCATTTTTCTTTTGTTCCATTTTGCGCCTTTTTTGCGAAAATTATGTAATGCAGGGAGGAATCAAAATGTGTTTGTCTAATTCTTTTATGACGAAAGTGAAAATGGCATTGGGAGGGCTTTACCCATGCGAGAGATAACGGCACAGGCGATCACCAAAGAGGTGGAACGCCTGTTTTTGTGTGCAAGCTATTGCATAGGCCAGGATGTGGAGGCGGCGGTGCGCAAGGGCGTGGAGGAAGAGGTTTCTCCGGCTGGCCGGGCGGCGCTCTCGCAAATTGCAGAAAACTACCAGATTGCCCGCGCGGAGGGTGTGGCGATCTGCCAGGATACGGGCATGGCCGTGGTTTTTGCCGAGGTGGGCCAGGAGGTGTGCATCACAGGCGGTGGATTTGAGGATGCGATAAACGAAGGCGTGCGCCAGGCATATGAAAGAGGATACTTGCGAAAATCCGTGGTGGGGGAGCCGCTCTTTGACCGCGTGAACACACGGGACAACACTCCGGCAGTGATCCATACGCGGCTGAGGCCGGGGGACGAGCTGCGTCTGCTGGTTACGCCCAAGGGATTTGGAAGCGAAAACATGAGCCGTGTGAAAATGCTTGTGCCTGCTGATGGGGTGGAGGGCGTCAGGCGGTTCATCGTGGAGACGGTGGTGGAGGCGGGGCCCAACCCGTGTCCGCCGGTGATTGTGGGCGTGGGCATAGGGGGCACCATGGAAATGGCGGCGTTGATGGCCAAGCGCCAGACGGCCCGGACGGTGGGAAGCCGCCATCCGGATTTGCGCTACGCTTCGCTGGAGGAAACGGCCCTGGCGGCCATCAACCGCTCGGGCGTGGGTCCGGCGGGCACAGGGGGCCGGGTGACGGCCCTGGCGGTGAATGTGGAGTACTATCCTACGCATATCGCCGGATTGCCAGTGGCAGTGAACGTGTGCTGCCACGCTGCCCGCCATGCGGAAGGGGTGTTGTAAAAATGAAAAAAATATTGCTTCCCCTCTCCCGGGAGGACGTACTGTCCCTGCGGGCGGGGGATACGGTGTTGCTAAGCGGCCCGGTGCTGACTGGGCGCGATGCGGCGCACAAGCGGCTCATTGAGCTAATGGAAGCAGGGAAGCCTCTGCCCTTTGAGGTGGAAGGGCAGACAGTTTATTACGTGGGGCCGGCCCCTGCCAGGCCAGGCCATGCGGTGGGATCAGCCGGGCCTACAACCAGCTACCGTATGGACGTATATACGCCGCCGCTCCTGCGCCTGGGTCTTCGCGGGATGATTGGCAAGGGAAAGCGCTCGCAAGAGGTTATCGACGCAATGAAAGAAATGGGAGCGGTGTACTTCGGCGCCACGGGAGGAGCAGCGGCGTTGATCGCCAAGTCCATCAAGGGCGCGGAAGTGGTCTGCTATGAGGATTTGGGTGCGGAGGCCGTGCACCGGTTTGAGGTGGAGGACTTTCCCGCGGTTGTGCTCATTGATGCGCTGGGGAACAACCTGTACGAGACAGGCCCGGCGGCATATAGGGGATAGTCAATGAACCCCAAACAAGACCCGCCGGAGGGAATCTTTTCCCGCTGTGCTGTGTCGCTCTCCAGCCAGCGTAGCTGTGGGCTACGCCTCCTTCCGGCTCCTTGCGCAGCAAGAAAATCTTTCCCTCGGGCGGGTTTGTTTTGAAGTCCATTGACTATAGAAGGGTAGGAGGAAACGATCCTATGGAGAAAAAAACGCTGGTGATTGGGGTTATCGGGGCGGATGTGCATGCGGTAGGCATCCAGATTTTGCAATATGCCTTTACCGAAGCGGGCTTTAACGTGATCAATCTGGGTGTGATGGTGTCCCAGGAGGAATATATTGAGGCGGCCATTGAATCGGCGGCGGACGCGATTGTAGTGTCCTCCCTGTACGGTCATGGGGAGCTAGATTGCCGAGGCCTGCGTGAAAAGTGCGACGAGGCGGGTCTTGCGGGCATCCTGCTCTATGTGGGCGGGAACATTGTGGTGGGCAAGCAGCCCTTTGAGGAGGTGGAGCAGCGCTTCCACGATATGGGGTTTAACCGGGTCTTTGGCCCCGGCACGCCACCGGAAACAACCATCGCGGCATTGAAAGAGGATTTGCTTGGGGAGAAGCCATGAGACCTGTACTGCTCATTGACTTTGGTTCTACGTACACGAAGGTAACGGCTGTGGACGTGGATGCGCCATGCATTCTGGGCACGGGCGAGAGTCACACCACGGTGCTAACGGACGTGGGCGAGGGATTGGAGAATGCCCTTGCCAGGCTGGAGGCACAAGCGGGCCCGCTTGACTTTGCCGAAAGGTATGCCTGTTCCAGCGCGGCGGGGGGATTGCGTATGATTGCCTGCGGACTGGTGCCGTCCCTGACGGTGGAAGCGGCCCGGCGTGCGGCGCTTGGAGCGGGGGCAAAGGTCGTCAAGGTATACAGCTATGTACTGACGGAGGAGGATGTGGCAGAAATCGCCGCGCTTAGACCGGACATTCTGCTGCTGACGGGGGGCACGGATGGCGGTAACCGGGACAACATCGTGGGAAACGCGAGGGCGCTTGCGGGGGTGCCGGGGGATTTTCCGGTCATCATCGCAGGGAATCGGGCTGTTGCGGCGGAGTGCCGGGCGCTGCTTTCAAGCACCTCACATGAAGTTATGGTGTGCGAGAATGTAATGCCCGTATTTAACAAGCTAAACATTGAGCCTGTACAGGAGGTGATTCGCGGCCTGTTTTTGAAGCGGATTATTCATGCCAAGGGGTTGTCCCGGCAGCAGGGGCTGGTCGATGGCATCCTGATGCCCACGCCTGCGGCGGTAATGGCTGCGCTGACGCTCTATGCGGATGGCCTGGAGGGCAGGATGGGCACAGGGGACTTGATGGCTGTTGATTTGGGCGGCGCGACAACGGATGTGTACTCCATCGCAGACGGACTGCCCGGTGATGCCTCCACGATGCTGCGTGGACTGCCTGAACCCCGGGCCAAGCGTACGGTGGAAGGGGATATTGGCATGCGGTACAGCGCAAGTGGTGTGGCGGAGGCCGCAGGGCTTGGGAAACTCGCCGCACTGTCGGGGCTGCCACAGGAGGAAGTTGAGACGCTGTTGGAGCGCATCCGCATGGAGCCGGGCGTTCTGCCGGAGGCGGATGCAGGCCTGGCCCGGTTGGATGTGGCGTTGGCGTCGGTGGCGGTGGAACTTGCGCTCATCCGGCACGCGGGCACGGTGGAGAGGGTATTTACCCCAACGGGCATGGTGCATTCGCAGACAGGCAAGGATCTCACGGCTGTGGGTACGCTGCTGATGACCGGTGGAGCGCTGGTGCATGGCGGACACGCAGAGGAGATCGCGGCGTACGCTATGCAGAGCATGGAGGAGCCTGGATCGCTCAAACCCCGGCGCGCATGTGTGGCGCTGGACGAACAATATATTCTCGCAGCAATGGGGCTGCTTGGCAAAAACTATCCGGAGGCCGCATTTACACTGATGAATCAATCTTTTGCGAATCAAGGGTAAAGGAGTAGGACGGACAATGGAACTGAAGAACAAGCGTATGGAGGAGAGCGCCTTCATGGCGCAACGCGCCACGGTACTGGCACAGTGGCCGACCGGGGCGGAGGTGGATCTTGTGGAGGCGGTGGCGTACCAGAAAACCATTCCAGAGGGAAAACGCTTTGACGCAAAGCTGCGCAAGGCTGCAGCGGAAAAGGCCACGCTCATACAGCCCCGCGCAGGAGTGCCGCTCATCGACAAGCACATTGAGCTATTAACCCATCTGGAAACGGAAGGGGAGGCGGATCTGCTGCCCACGACCATCGACAGCTACACCCGCTTGAACCGCTATGAAGAGGCAGAGCGCGGCATCAAGGAGAGTGCCTCCCTTGGCAAAGCGATGCTCAACGGCTTTCCCGCCGTAAACCATGGCGTGAGAAGCTGCCGCCAGGTGACGGAGGCAGTAAAGTCCCCCGTACAGGTACGCCATGGCACGCCGGACGCGCGGCTCTTGGCGGAGATTACCTTGGCCGGCGGATTTACGAGCTTCGAGGGGGGTGGCATCTCCTATAACATCCCCTACGTGAAAAATGTGCCCATGGAAAAAACCATTGCGGATTGGCAGTACGTGGACCGCCTGACCGGATACTACGTGGAACAGGGCATTACCATCAACCGTGAACCCTTTGGCCCGCTGACAGGTACGCTGGTGCCGCCCTGCGTGTCTCACGCGGTGGCAGTCATTGAGGCGCTGCTTGCTGCCGAGCAGGGCGTAAAAAGCATCACCGTGGGCTATGGCCAGTGCGGCAACCTTACCCAGGATGTGGCGGCCATTCGCTCCCTGGAGCTGCTTACCCGTGAATATCTGGAGCGCTACGGATACGATTGCGAAATTACCACCGTGCTGCACCAGTGGATGGGCGGATTTCCCCAGGATGAGGCCAAGGCTTTTGCCGTTATCTCCTGGGGAAGCGCTGCCGCTGCCCTTGCCAAGGCTACGAAGGTTATCGTCAAAACACCACAGGAGGCCATTGGCGTGCCCACTAAGGAAGCCAACGCCCAGGGACTGCGCGCGACGCGGCAGATGATCTCCATGCTGGCAGACCAGCCCTTCCCCGATGGCCCGGCGCTGGAGAGGGAAATGCAGATCATTCAGGAGGAAACCCGCTGCATTCTGGAAAAGACGCTGGAACTGGGCGGCGGTGATATGGCCATGGGCACGGTCCGCGCGTTTGCGGCGGGG
>JGI994J12354_10004831_pt1 | contig 11918 bp, 6 predicted proteins | sample IntmicLarv3ML3BL_FD_12354 | JGI IMG/M metagenome (IMG submission 12354) | reverse complement strand
TTATTTATAAAAAAAGGAGGCAACAACAAATGGAAGATGACGATTTTAACATGATAGAAAGCGAAGAAATTCAGGAGGTCGCTGAACCTGACGTGTTAAGCGAAGAAGGGCAGGAAGTCGCTGAACCTGCAAACGTCGAAGAAACAAATGAAGAAGCAAGCGGGGCAGAGGGAAGCAGTGATCCCCCTGTACAAGTCACCCACACAGAAGCAGATGCCAGGTTTGCAGAAATGCGCAGGATAAATGACGCAAAAACCGCACAACTATCCAAGTATCAGCAGGCATTTAAAAAGTTTGGGTTTGAAGGTGAAACACCAGAAGACGCCTTAGATGCTATAGATGCGCATTATAGCGGCAAGGACATCGCTACGGTTAAAGCTGAAAGATTAGCGGCAGAGCAAGAAGCCCACAGATTAAAAATGCTTGAAGATGAAAACAGTTCACTGCGAAATGAAAGGAATAGACAAATTATAGAAAGAGACTTGAAGGAAGTACAAAAACTAGACCCTAATATCAAATCTATAACAGATTTAGGGCAAGAGTTTATGCAGCTAAAGTCTATGGGGTGGGGCACACTGGAGGCTTACAATGCTGCAAAGGCGGCAAGGGGAACTAAAGAAATTACGCCTCCCCCTGTGATTGGGAAAGTCAATAACAATACCACAGCAAAGAAGGATTTTTACACATCCGAGGAAGCGGATAAATTGTCAGACGAAGAACTTAATGACCCAATAATCATGAAAAACGTAATGAAAAGTATGACAAAATGGAAATAATAAAAAGGAGATGTTAAGAACATGGGATATTCAAATTTTAAACCAACAATATGGTCAAAGCACATACAGCACGAACTAGGCAAAACTTTGGTATTTAAAAACGATTGTGATTATAAGTATGAAGGTGAAGTAGGAAAAGGCAAGAAAGTAAAGATTTTAGGTGTTGGTAAGCCAACAGTAGGCGATTACACAGGACAAAAGATTGGTGCACCTGAAACAGTTGCAGACACAAGTGTATACCTTGAAATCGCACAGGCTAAGTTCTTCAACTTCCAAGTGGACGATGTTGACAAAGCACAGGCAACAGAGGGACTTATGTCAGCGCTCATGGAAGAGGCAACAAGAGCATTAGCGGAAGAAGCAGATAGCTTCTGTGCTAAAGATATGGCTTTAAACTGCGGTGTAACATCAGCAAGCCTTAAAGTTGATACAAAGGCAAAAGCTAAAGACGCTATTGATAAGGCGTTTACAAAACTTTGGGCGGAAGGTGTCAAGTTCAACGACAAGGTTACAATCTATATCACACCTTGGTTCTATAACCTTTTCAAAGATCATCTTATCGAAAGCAAGACAGATAACGATAAGTTAATAGCGAAAGGTATTATAGGAACTTATAACAACGCTAAAGTGAAAATGACAAACAATATCTTTAATGACAGTACAGATGATTGCATGATTATCAAAACAAGCAAGGCTTACGCTTTTGCTAGTGGAATACAAGACACAGAGGCTTACCGCCCTGAAGAACTTTTCAGCGATGCAGTTAAGGGCCTTAGTACATACGGTGGCAAAATGGTACGTCCGAAAGAAGCATATTGTATTAAAGCGCATGAATAAAAAGGAGGATTTTAAATGACAAAGATAGAGAATACAAAACTAAAACTTAATACCCCTGTGATTGTTGTTGATAGCGTTGCTCTCGTGGCAGGCGGAAAAGCAGTAGATTATACAAACAGCGACGACGGTAAGATATTAATTTTGCTGGAAAGTACAGGTGCAGAGGAAGTTTGCACGATAGTTAAGGGCAATGGATTGCAAGGTACGGACGATTTAAAGGTAACTGTTCTTGCATCTAAAACTGTAGCAGTGACGGTAGAAAGTGGTAAGTATGTAAATGCACACGGAGAACATAAAGGGCAACTTGTTATCAAGGGTGCTTCGAAAATTAAAGTAATAGAATTACCATAAATAATATTAGTGGCTACGGTTAATTCTGTGGCCACTTAATTTAACAAGGAGGTTTAAGATGACCTTAGAAAAAGTATTACAAAAAGTAATGGTGGCACTAGACGAGGCAGAGGGCAACAGCCTAAGCACCAATATGGCAGACTACAGAACAAAAATATACGAATGTATCGACAGTTGTCAAAGGGAATTAGCAACCTTTGTAAGTGAAATATTAAAACGAGAAAAAATAACAGTTATAGACGGTATTGGAGATTTACCACTTGATTGTTTTGAGATAAAGAGTTTGCGAGACGGAAACAAAAGAATAAGCTATAGCAAAATACCAGTAAATAGCATTACTGCACCAGACGGAGAATATTCTTTGGTTTATGCTGCATACCCCAAAAAAGTAGATGAGACTACAGCACTGTCTTACAACTTGGAAATTAGCCCAGAAGCATGTGAGGCACTTATATATGGTGTATGCGCAGGGCTTTGCATAAATGATGAACCAGAGCTATACAGTACTTATATGGATAGGTATGGTGGCATGTGTAGAAGTATAACAGAGCGTAAAGAGAAGTACCCTAGAGGCGAAATAACAGGAGGAGTGAGGCTATAATGTTCTCAAGCAATAGACAAAGGCAATCTGTACCAAAGAAAACAGTTGTATATGGTGCTTTTAGAGGTGTGGATTTTAGTATTGACCCTTCTTTGGTGGACAAATACAGAAGCCCTTACGCTCCAAACCTTATAAGTGATACAGGCGGGATGCCTGAAAAGCGTTTAGGTTGGCGTACTCTGCATAAAGTCGAAAGCCCTATTAATGGCATATACCATACAGAAATAGATAATAAAGAATATTTCTTGATACATGGTGGCACAAAGCTATACCAAGTTGTCAACGAAGAAAATGCAGAGCAGGACATGGAAGCAGAAACAGAAGGCGCAGAGGGTGAAGAGACAAAAAGCGAAGAAGAGGAAAGTGAGAGCGAAGAGGAAACAGCACTCGAAGATACACCGAAAAACATTATCGTTTTAAGAGAAGGCATTGCAAACCGCCGAAGCAGTGCCTTTTTTAGTACAGCCGAGGATAAAAGATATTTATTTATTCTAACAGGTAGTGAGATTATATGCTTTGACGGAACAGAAGTCAAAGACATAGAAGATATTGCATATACACCGACTATATTTGCAGGAACGGACCCCACAGGTGGTGGGTTTGAGATAAATGCTGTAAACCTTATAAGCAAACGAAGAAGAGAAGACTTTCGTGGCAACGACACAGACAGGGTTTATAAATTATCGACAGGAGGCATAGAAAGCATTGATAAAATAGAAGTTGCTACCACAGAAAGTGGAGAAAATAAAACTCTAAAAGAAGGAGCAGACTATACAGCAAATCTTAAAGAGGGCAAAATAACGTTTACAAAAGCATATCCAAGAGTGGTAAGCGGTAGTGATAATGTTTTCGTTACCTATAACAAGATAAGCGAAGGTAGAGATAAAATATTAAATTGCACAATAGCTACAACGTTTGGTGGAGACGGGAGTGCAACAGTATTCCTGAGTGGCAATCCAGAATATAAAAGTCATATATGGTTTAGTGATGCGGATAGGCCTCATTACTTTCCCGATAGAAACAATATCATTATTGGGAGCGAAGAAAATCAAATCATGGGATTTCAAAAACTCGGAAGGTACTTAACCATAATAAAAGATGACAATTCACAAGATAGCACAATCTTTCAGTTGTGGGGAACAAAGAACAATCTTGGAGAGTTGACTTATCAAGCAGAACACGGGATAGCAGGTGTAGGGGCAATAAGCAATAATTGCTTTGCTACTCTAATGGACGAGCCTTTGTTTTTGAGTAGGCAAGGAGTTCTGGCCACGTATACGACAAATGTTCTAGCAGAGAAAACCTTGAAAAATAGAAGTTATTTTATTGATGCTAAACTAACCAAAGAAAACAATTTGAAAGATGCCTGCGCTACAGTGTGGAACGGTTACTATTTACTTGCAATAAATAATAATTGCTACGTCTTAGACAGCAGGAATAAAACCTATCGCCACAACCAAACAGACGGAAACGGCGACTATATTTATGAAAGCTATCACTGGGATAATTTTCCTGCCAGATGTTTTCTTACAGTAGCGGACGAACTTTATTTTGGCACAGAGGACGGTAGGGTTTGCAAACTAAACGCAGACATATCGGGAAATGAAAGGTTTAACGATGATGATGAGGCGGTAGTTGCTGCATGGAGTACAAAAAATGATGATGACGGTGCGAGCTACCTGTACAAGACCATGCAAAAGAAAGGCTGTTCAGTGACAATAAAACCTTACTCAAGAAGTAGTTGCACTATTTACTATTCTAAAGACGGTAACCCAGATACTTTCGTGCGAAAGCATTTAATGGATATTTTCGACTGGAACAACATGGACTTTGAAAGATTTACATTCAACACGAACGAAAGCCCACAAGATGTTTATTTAAAAAAGAAGGTTAAGAAATACAAGAGATTACAATTAATCATTATAAACGACGGAAAAAATGAAGGTTTCGGCATATTGCAGATTGCCAAAACATTTACAGTAGGTAACTACGCCAAAAAATAAAAGGAGGACAAATAAATGAGTAAGTTATTAGGCGCATTGGGTTCTATAGGAAATGCAGTCGCATCAGGGCTGAAGAATGCTGCATCAAGCAATAATTCATCAAGCGGAGGAACATCAAGTTCTTCCGCTACAACTAATACAGGTTATGGCAGTGGAATAGGGTATGGCAACCGTGAAACTGCCTATACATGGAATGACGGAACAACAACGTATTCTAACGCAACGCACTACAAAGATGCAATGCGAGAAGCAGGAAAAGAAGGGATAGGGTTAGCAAGTTCAGTAACATATTCAAGCAGTGGCCAACAGAAAGCCAATGGAAACAGTGGCATATATAGCAACAATTCGCAAACAGGCAACAACTATACCAATGCCCTTACATATGAACAAATGGTGGCTAATAATTATGGTTTAGGAAATGGAACTGTGCAGGGTTCACAAGGTTATGGATATGGATATACAGACCCTGCAATGTATCAAAATGGTAACTATAATATTTCTGACTTTACAGCAGGGGGATATGCTCCTTATGGTAGTGCAGGGTATGCAAATACCCTTTTAGCCAGCAATCCTTATGGAGATTTAATAAAAGAAACACAGGGCAGGTACGATAGCATGGAAGGGCAGATAGCTGCTTTAAATGCTGCAAGTGTCAAGCAAGGTGTCGACAGACTGGAAACCAATAGGACAGGCATACAAGATATGTATGAAGATGCAAACCAGCAGGCATATATAGCGATGCTAAGACAAAATGAGAGTTTAGGGAGACAATTAGCCGCAGACGGATTGAAGGGCGGAGTAACAGAAACAGGGCGTTTGCAGATTGGCAACACATACTTAAACAACTTAAACACAAATAATAACGGTTTAAATAAAGAAATGTCCAATTTAAACAATGCAATAGTAGACCTTAAAAATACAGGAGATCTACAAACCCAACAGCAGATATTGGCAAATAGTCAAGCTGCTTTAGATGCTTACAGTTCCTTAAAACAGTCGCAAATTGGTTATGATTACACTTTAAACAGAGATGCCATAAGTGACCAGAGATACAACCAAGAATATCAGAACTCTTTAAATCAGCAGAAATACAGTCAAGCAATGAACTTACTGCAAATGGGCTTTAGCTCCGCAGACACAGCAAAAAGTTTAGGTATAAGCGAAACCGATTTAAACCGCTATATAAACAACTTTAATCAATCAAGAGACCTAGAACTACAAAGCCAACAACTGGCGTATCAACAGGCGTTAAAGGCTTATAACACACCTGCGAGTGCGGGAAGAAGTTCAGGAGGGTCGAGTAGCTCAAGCGGTTCGAGCAAACCACTCCTAACATTTGCTCAAGCTAGAAATGAGCTGGAAAATGGAAATTATAGCGATACTGCATTAAGTGCGTACGAGTATTATGCAGGGGAGGCATTCAGAGTGCCTAACACTCAAAGTATAGATTATCTATACAGTAAAGCATCATCAGTAGCAACATTTAACAACGCGGTAGAACAGGCGGCGAAGGTGGGAACGATATCACAATATGATTATGATGCGTGGAAGAAAATTAATGCACATTTATTTGGGTAGGTGACGGCGATGGTAACTAAAAAATTCACATTAGATAAATCTATTGGCGTTGGCCTAGATTTAAAAAAACAAGAATACGAAATCAAAAGAGATGAATTACGAAGAAAACAAGAGGAAGATAAAAGACAAGCAAACTCCGTAAAAACAACAAATACTCCACAGGCGAGTGTACCTTCTCTCGTTGCCTCTGAAAATTTTAAAAATGAATACACTTCACCTGTTAATACCGCTCTTTTAAACATGCCAGAAATGCAAAACTTGAACGACAGAAAAGCGAATGAATATTCAGATGGTACAGGCACGCTTGATAAAATCGGGAACTTTGCAAAGCGTGTTGATAATGGCTTATGGGGCGTAACACAGTCTGTAGGTGCAAGAGTGAGACTGGCAGAAGAAGTATTCAAGCAGAAGGCCGAAGTAAGCAAAATGCTAGAACCCTGGAATGAGAAGTTGAGCGAGTATAGTACCCAAATATACAGGCTTAGAGAGAAACACAAAAGCAATAAAGTAGCCCTTGAAGCAGACCCCGAATATCAAGAGGCATTGAGAGCCTATAACAGCTATAAGCGTGTAATAGATACTATTCAGGCTCAAAAATCTTTGGACACAAGTACAGATGCTTTTAAGCAATTTGAAAATGCACAATCTTTCAAAACTAAGGCTACTGACGGATTATCAGATACAGGCAAATTCTTCGCGAATGCTGCAATGTCAGTTGCCGAAGTGGGTATGGCTATGCCGACAATGGTCATTAACCCTGCTATGCCAATGGCTTTAATGGGTGCTGGCGCAGGAGTTGACAAAATGTATGAGGTAGCACAATCGGGCGGCTCGGCATCGGAAGCGTTAGGCAGAGGGCTTACGTCAGGCGTGATAGAAGGGGTTACTGAAAAATTACCAATTGATAACGCTATGGATATAATCAAGAAACTAGATGTTAAAAACAATGCCATAAATACTGTGAAGAACATTGCAAGACAAAGTGCAATAGAAGGAGCAGAGGAAGGTGTGAGTTACATTGCTAATCACGGAGCGGATAAGCTGTTCGGTGACGAAAATGCAGAATTTAGCTGGGACGAGTTAAGGGATAATGTGTTAACTGGAGCTATAAGCGGTGGAGTAATGGGGACAGGAGCTACAGCGCTCAACAGCATGGCGAACACATCTATACAGGCAAACGAAAAGAAAAGAGTACAGGCACAAGAACAGCTAGTACAACAACAACCAGTACAACAAAACTCCGCAATACCAAAGGCGATAACAGATGAAATAGCTGGAGAGAGTACACAAACTAACTCTTGGAAAGACAGGGTTATAAAGACAGAAGAAAAGACACTGTTGTTATCAAAAGAAAACCCACAAAAAAGGTATATTATCCCAAAATCTACAGATATAAAGGCGACTTTGGATAGCGAAGGAAGGGTAAATGTTAAATACAGGGGTTTAGATACAGTTAATCCTAAGGACTACAGGGATTTTCTCAAAGCTTATGCAGATGAAAACCTAATTACACATTTTGATCCAACAACAAAAGAAATGATAGATTATAAACCAATAACAATAAAGAGTAGCGGTAGTAAGGTCATAATTACTCAAACAGGGGTTAACGATTTTGCTAAAAAAATAAGGGGGAGAGGAGAGAAAACTCAAAGCAACTTGTATAGCTTTCTTTCTTTGGACAAGATTATTGAAAATTCGCAGTATGTGGAAACAAAAGATAATTTAAAGGGACAAAAAAATTCTTTTGATTATTATAAGGGCAGTATTGTGCTAAATGGACAAGAGTTTGGCGTTAAGTTGAACATTAAAAATACACCTGCATTTGATGAGTATTATTACCATTCTCTTGAAAACATAGAAATAGGGCCCGCCAACGGCACGTTGCAGGAAAACCCTGGTCGGTACCTAATAGTGACTGACAGCCCTAATACTAGTATTGACACTAGTATACCTCAGTCTACGCAAAATATCAATAATTATTCCTCTGGAAATGAAAATGTAACAAATACACCTATTAGCGAAAGTATCGATAATGTTACTCAAAATTTTAATACAGAAAAAAATATAGAACCGATTAATCCAAGCGAAACCAGTGTTTCTGCAAACCCTGCAATAATGAACCCAGAAACAGCAATAAACACTATACACATGGCAAACGAAAGCAAAGAGAGATTAAACAACATTAAAACAAAGGCAAATCTTTCGGAAGCAGATAAAACTGCTCTTGATATGTTGGTAAGAGGAAAAACTATAGAAGATTTACCGCAAATATTAAATGTAAATTCCATAGATATGAACAAAATAAAAGAAATTTATCCTTTAGCTATGGAGGTGGCGCAGCAGGAAAGACAGGTCAAAGAACATAAAACAGCAATTAAAAGCGCCTATAAAGACCTTGCAGAAATGAGCCTTGTAGATAGTGAAAACTGGAAAGATAAAAAAGGACCATTTGCGTATAGCACTGAAATTATGGAACGGAATATGGAAGATGTTATAAAAGACAAAGAGAAGGCGAAAGCATTCAATGCTACATACTTTGACCCAATCCACGCCAACGAAGCGAAAGCAACAAGACTTAAAAACAGCATGAGAAAGAGAATAGAAACGCTAAAATTAGATGATAAAGTAATGTATGAAGTTACTATTTTAGGAGAAGAAGGGACACCGCCTAAAATAGAAAAAGTAAGTGAAAGAGGCTTAGTACAACTTTACGGTGAGGAAAAAATAAATAAAAACACCCTTAAAAAGCTTGATGTCAATGTCGAAAGGATAGAAACAGCAGTAAATGAGTTTAGAAGCATTTATGAGGAATTAATAGACCTTTCCAATGTTGCTCTTGTGAACAATGGTTATAACCCTATAGAACGCAGAAATAACTACTTTCCGCACTTTACAGAGGAAAAACCAGACACGATATTACAGAAAATAGGCGACAAACTAGGAATTAACACCAATAGTAAAGAATTACCTACAGATATAGCAGGCTTAACGCATACCTTTAAGCCAGGAAAGAAGTGGGTTGGAAATTTCCTCGAAAGAAAAGGCGATACAACAGTTTATGATGCAGTAAAAGGCTTTGATATATACATAGAAAATGTTAGTGATGTTATATTCCACACAGACGACATTCAGAGGCTCAGAGCTTTAGAAAGTGCTGTAAGATACAAATATAGCGATGATGGCATAAAAGGACAAATAAAAGAAGTTGAGTCAGATACAAGTATAGCGGAAGAAGACAAGCAAAGTAGGATTGAAAAATTGCATGAAAACTTTCAAATAAGCAAACTCCCAAGATTGGCGACAGAATTAAGGGTATACACAGATGTATTAGCAGGCAAGAAACATCTTTCGGACAGAAACTTAGAGCATGACTTAGGGCGGAAATTCTATGATACAGTATCATCAGTCGAAAGAAACATAGCTATTAACATGGTTGCCCTAAATCCTGGAACGTGGGTAACTAATTTTATCCCCATAACTCAAGTTGCAGGAGTTGTAAAAACAGAAAGCCTATTAAACGCCATAAAAGATACAGGCAAAAGCAATTTTAAAGATGACGGATTAAAAAACAAAAGCGATTTCTTAACAAACAGGAGAGGTAGCGAACCTCTATCCAAAACAAAAACACAGAAAGTTCAAAGCATACTGTCAAGCCCAATGGGTGTTATAGACAACGTATCCGCAGAGGTTGTAGTTCGTGCAAAATATTATGACAATGTAGCAAAAGGAATGAGCGAAGAAGCCGCACTAAACGATGCCAACCAGTGGGCGGCTCGTATAATGGCAGATAGAAGCAAAGGGAGCATGCCTACATTGTTTTACAGAAAAAATCCTCTAGCCAAAGCCTTTACCATGTTCCAACTCGAAGTAAATAATCAATATCGTTATTTCTTCAAAGACGTTCCGAAAGAAATGGCAGAAAAAGGTTTACTAGCACTTGCAGGAAGTTATTTCAAGATGTTTATATTAGCATTCCTATACAATGGAGCGAAAGAAGAACTCACAGGCTCAAGAAGTGCTTTTGACCCTATAAACATGGGGCTAGATGTTGTAAAAGATATTAAAAAAGACGATGTAACAACATCTGAAACAGCATGGAACCTAACGATGAACGTAACCAAAGAATTACCCTTTGTAGGCGGTTTCTTAGGAGGCGGTAGAATACCAATAAGTGCCGCATTGCCAGATTTGCAGAGGCTACACGAAGCAAGCATAGACGGTTTTACAGGTGAGGTAGACGGAAACTATGCAAGACAAACACTAGCAAAAGAGCTTATTAAGCCTGCTGCATTTATATTACCACCAGTCGGTGGAGGTCAGATTAAAAAAGCCTATGAAGGTCTTACAGCGGTTGCGAATGGTGGGGATTATTTTTACACAAAAAGCGGTGAACAGAGATTGGCCTTTCCAGTAGAAAACCCAAGCATGGGAACATATGCGAAAGCGGCTATATTTGGCAAGTACGCTATACCAGAGGCAAGAGACTATGTAGACAGCGGATTTAAAAGCCTAACAACTTCACAAACACAAAATTACCACAAAGCAGTTGAGGCGAATATAAGTTATCAACAATTTATGTCCGTATACAATGCGTGTAAAAATGTTACAGCTGACAAAAATAGCAATGGCAATTCTATTGCGGTTGGAAGTAAAGCAGGACAAAATGGCGAAGGTCAATCCGTATCATCAAAAAAGAAAGAAATAATTGACAGTTTTCCAAACTTAACAGAAAAACAAAGAGAAGTATTATATGAATTAAACGGAGTTAGCGAAAAAACATACAAAGAAGAGGAGGAGGCCATAATATGGAACTTGCCAACTACAAAATAGAGAATTATCAAAACCCAGTATCAAGTCTACCCGATAATCCAGGTATGGCTGGAATGAGCGCAACTATGCTTAAAGCGGCCTTTGATGCAAATGCCACAGGTGAAATAAAGTCTGCAATTAACGCAATTATTGACGACTTAGTTGCACTGCAAGGCGATATTAAAGGGATCCGTATTAATGTTGACGGTCAAATCGAAATTACTTTGGACGGTGAAGAGTGGGAGGCAACAGCTTCAAGCGGGCATGTTATTTTGGATAAAAACGGAACTGTTTTACCGCAACGGAGCAGGCTTAAATTCACAAATGGTATAATTACAGACGACGGTGTAAATACAGTAGTCGAAGGGGTAAAAGGTGACAAAGGCGAGCCTTTTAAGTACGAGGATTTTACTTTGGATGAGCTTGGCGGGCTAAAAGGTGCAAAAGGTGATAAAGGGGACATAGGCAGAACAATTGTGCCAAGTATAGATGACTACGGTGTAATGAGCTTTATGGTTCAAGACAGTGCAATTGCACCGCAAAGCGTTAATATCCGTGGTCCCCAAGGCGTGCCAGGAGTGCAAGGACCACAGGGTGAACAGGGTATACAAGGGTCACAAGGCGTACAAGGGCCAATAGGGCCACAAGGAGCACGAGGTAACAACGGTGCAGACGGAAAAAGCTTTGTTATACAAGATGTGTTTACTACCCTAGGCGAGCTTAAGAGCGCTATCCCAATAGGAAATGAGTATGCCTATCAAGTGGCCACTAATAAATGTATTTATATTTGGAGTGAACTAACTAATAACTGGGAAAGTCTTGGTCAGCTACAAGGTCCTATAGGCCCACAGGGCGTACAAGGTGTACAAGGTGCTCAGGGTATACAAGGGACACAAGGGATAAAAGGTGTAGACGGCAAAAGTGCCTATCAAACAGCAACAGAAGGCGGATACATAGGAACAG
>JGI994J12354_10004830_pt1 | contig 11919 bp, 7 predicted proteins | sample IntmicLarv3ML3BL_FD_12354 | JGI IMG/M metagenome (IMG submission 12354) | reverse complement strand
TTGCGCCGAAGAAATAAAAAACGTATTACAGTAACTAAAAACTGGCTAAGGCTCTCTCCTCCGCAGCCTACCAGACCAACGAAAAACAAAGGTAACGACACAAAGCACAGCAAAATGATTTTCATCGAAACGGCGCCGGACAGCCCGAAAACAATAGGGTATCCAGTTGCGAGCGCCAGAATGCACCCCTCTATTAAATTGCGGCGGGATATTCCATTGAAGCTTACACCATCCTCCCCAAAATTCCGAGGGATTGCAAAAGCATCATATCGTTCTCTCTTCTTTTCTGCCAATTGGCTCACTTCCTATCTGCATCAAGAATAATTTATAATACAGCAAAGCCTATCCGCCTTGTTTGCCGCTGATGCGCAGAAAGTTTGGGCAGTAGACGACCTGTACATTGTTGGATTGTTTGCAGTATTTTTCGCATTGCAGACACAGAATATTGAACTCCATATGAGGATTCTGTTCCGGAATCTGCTTTTTTATATCATTACACATGGGATCACCGCACCTTCGAGGCATGGAAAAGGCCGGGGAAATTCCCGGCCTAACCCAATATTATCAAATTGTGCCGAGCAACATTTCGCTCAGCCAGTAAAACTTACGGGTCTCTTAGTACGCTATCCAGAGGAATAGGAGGAATCATGCAGTAAAGGCAGGCGATTACATCAGTTTTCAGTAGACGATAATGACGACCGATGCAAAAACATGGCAAATTGCCACGGTAAATTAATTCATATATATGGCTGTCACTGCAACGAATAGTTGTGGCGACTTCGCTTGGAATCATTACTTCACCAAAACGTGCGAATAATCTTTCTAGTTCTGCTGCTTTCATCAAAGACCAATCTCCTTTTACTTTTTATTCCAACTGGTTTTATACTGGTGGCAAATATTGGCGCGGACTATATGCTGTGCCATTGCGCTGATATTCAAAATGCAGGTGGTCTCCGGTACTTAGTCCGGTACGTCCGACATATCCAATAACATCTCCACGATTTACAGTGTCGCCAATCTGATAGTTTCCGAAAGAGTTCATGTGAGCATACATTGTAGTAATGCCGTCACCGTGGTAAAGGACGATGTGATGGCCGAATGTGCTGTGATTTGTCAGGCGTAGCAGTACAATCCCGTCCATAGCCGCATAAATCGGTGTGCCTGAATCCGCAGAGAAATCGAGCCCGGTGTGGAGAGGGTCCGGAGCATAGTTACGAGGGCCAAATTCGCTTGATATGTAATGATAAGAACTCAGCGGAACAATGGTAGAGCCTCCGAAAAATTCCCGTGGTTCTTCCAATGCCGCTAATGCTTGTCGAATGGTATTGTGAGTACCACCGCCCGGGTATGATCCAGCAGCACCGCCGCTTGATATTCCACCCATCGGCAACTCGGCTACCTCGCCAAAAAAAGTTTTGATATTAAAGGCCATCTCCACAGCTTTTATATATTCCTTCTCATCATTGAGGGCAAACTTGCTACGGAATTGCTCAACACCACGGTCGAATATGTCATAGGTGATATGGATATGCAGGGTTGTTTCGTCATCATCATCCGTTGTAACCTCCGTTTCCTCTTCTTTATAGACGACCTCTATAGTGTCATTCCAAAAATTAACGCTGTTTACGGCGGATTTGAATTGATCGAAAGTGGCTTTTCGCCAATCATCGGTATGAACCTCAAACATGGCGATTATAAGCACAGAGGCCTCCCTAAGCTCATTTAAAAAAATACCTTCGGTCGGCACGAATGAATATGTCATGTCAATATGGTCATATTCATCGAATTCACCACTATTTACACGTTTTTGAAAGTCATCCTCAATGTCCGTCTTTCTTTTTTCAAGCTCTGATTCATATGCCTGCATAGCGTAATCCTTGAACTGCTGATATATGGAAATCGGGCCGCTATTGTCAGCAATATCTTTTGGCTGTTCAAAAAGCATACTTGGCAGAGAACTGAATATCATTACCAAAAAGACAATTATAACGATAATCCCTTTAACAAGAGGCTTTGCAAACAGTCCAACAGCAAGACCGATTATAGCGCCCATTGCGGTTCCACCGGGTCCCCCGGCTGTACCAACAGCCGCGCCGGTTCCTGCGGCGGCACTTGCCCCTGCACCTGCTGATGCAGCACCCTCCGCAGCGGCTGCACCCGCTTCTGATGCCGCCGCACCAATACTTTGGGCGGTATCATATGCGCCCTTAGCGGCCAATGCCTTGTCTATACCACCATCTACAGACTGCTCAAGACCGTCAGATGTCTTGTTTTCCTCGGACAATATAATCCCCCCTCTGTGTTATGAATAGAAAAAGGGCGGCCTAATGACCGCCCAATGTATCTCTGTGCTTATTCGCAGTAACGCCGCCTGTGGGCAAAAACGGCACAGATGCCCGCACCTACTCCTGCGAGAGCGAGAACGATTAAAAAAATCCTTTTAAGCATTTTCATTTTTTCATTTCCTTTCTAACGGTTAATGTTGCCGTTTCCCTTAAATTTGCAGTAAAGAGCCACACCAATAAATACCACCACAGCTATAACTGCCCCTATAAAATATGGTGTATTGCTACTTTTAGGCTTTTCGGGGGATTCCGCCGGATCTTCTTGCGTTGTTTCCGATTGTTCATCCGCTTCTTCTGCGGGCAGTTCTGATTCCTCGGTATATTCCGGTGTGATATCCACAATCTGTGGAATTGGATCTGTTGAGGGCTGAGATTCCTGAGATATTTCTGTTTGGTTATCGGAGATTGGCTGGCTTGGCACCTCGGCGAATGCTGTAACACTGATTGTACAGACGAGCATAAGTGTGCAAAGCATAATAGATAGATTTTTCATAATAAGATATTCCTTTCATGTGTTATGTTTTTGGGGGAGGCTCTACATTATTGATAGAACTCTGTTGATTCTTGTCAAATGCCTCAAAGCCACCATGTTCCCGCCTGAACACTTCCACATTAGCGGGATTATTTTTTGAAAAGCGGCTTACCTCATTTTGAGGAGGCTTTATGCCGGAATTGATAGACGAGCTTTCTGATCTGTTGTTAGCCTGTATGGGTGTTTCATCGTGAATAGAAGCTCCACGNCCGCCAAGGTCGCTGCCATGAATACCGCGTTCATCGTTGTTTTGTCCGCCATTATTCCGGCCTGATAGCCTGCTCCATAAACTGGGTCGCTCGGTAGTGCCGCTATTTACAGAGGCTTCACTGGAAATGTGAGATGTGGTTGAAGTGGCATCGTTACTGGATAAGTGTGAAACACCGGAAGCAGTATCAACGCTCGGCATTGCTGATTCACCGAGGGATTCAGTTACTGATCCAGACGAGAAAGTGCTGTGAGGAGCTGCAGATGTATCAACCGTAGTATCCCTGGAATTTCCCGCCATTTTACTTGTTCCTCCAGGCGTGTAGGCAGAACCAGATGACTGCTGTGTAGCTCCATCACTCATGGAAGAGAAAAATGATGTTTGTGCACCAGTAGCGACATGATAAGCTCCACCGGATGAATCTTTTACCTGAACTGATGAAGAACTGAAAGATTCTGCTCCCGGCACACTATCATGCACCGCTTTAAAAGCAAAATCTTCACCCATTTGTCCGGTCGCAGAATTAATCTCGCTGATTGTACCTTGTACAACACCGTTGTCAACGCTGGCAAATTGTACTACATGAGCCTCGCCAGTTTCCTGATTTTGATACACTGTTCCGGTTGAACCATCTGCCATTTTCATTACGGATTGATTAAACCCATTAGCGGGAGTAAGTTGAGATGCACCAATAATGTTGGCATCTTCTCCCTTGAACTCCGGGAATCCACCACCTGAAAAAGATTTTTTTACTGGGTCATATTTATCATGCGGCATACCATGAGCAAGATTAGAAAGTCCCTCCATTGTTTCTGAATTGATTTTTGAAGGGTCTTTGATGTTTTTGGGAACACTATCGGATTCCATAGCAATATTCCCATCAGAGCCACCTTCGTGCTCTATGCCGCTATTTCCGGTGGGAGGATATACGCCATTCTGCGCCTGATCTTCGAGAGTGTTAAAATTCCCGCTGCTTGTTGCGCCGCTAGAGTCATTAGAATTGTCACTGCTGCTATTGCCAAGAGTTTCAGATTCTGATCCGCTTGACATTTGATTGCGCGCAGAATTCATAACGTCATTAACATAACTTTGTTTGGCGGAGCTGATGCCCGAACTGGTAACACCACCAAGATTACCATTGTCTCCTGGGGAATTGCCATTTGGTGCTGTCTGACTTCCGCCAGCCATTCCGCTGATATCAGAGCCGCCGTTTCCTACACCGCCAGAATTGTTTGTTGCATTAGAAGCACCACCACCAAATATTTTGCCAGCGGCGGCAGAAACGCCTTTTGCCATGCCGGTTGCCGACTTGATTGCCATTGCTATCCCTGCGATTGTGCCGCCCAAGGAGCGAACCATATCGCCTGTACTGGCTGTGTTAAGCCCGAGAATACGGAGCAAAGTGTCAGCTTTTTGTGCAAATTTCAAGAATGCGAATCCAATAATAAAATGAAACACCATATCATCGCCATTGTTTTCAAATACCGGCATAAAGCTCATAAATAATTTAATTGACCAAATGTTGAGGAGCAATAAAACAGCCTGTGATCCCAACATCCGGCACCAGCTCTTAAAAATCTGCGCAGTGCTTTTGAATGCGCCGGTCGCGAAAACAACCGGCGCACAATAGCATACGAAATAGAAAACAATATACCGCTCAACACACTCCACCGTCAGTTTTAAGAACTGCCAACCCAATACAATCATAAGTATCAGGGATACTATGGCCATAAAAGGATTGGAGAATGTACTTGTAAACATAGATGTAGCGAGGGTCAATAACTCAAAATCGTAGGGAGTGGAAGCGGTATTTAGAAAAATTGCATAGGGGTCTGTTAGAAGTCCGAGAATCAAATTGACAATAGAGCGGGAAGAAATAATCATTCCGAAGAACAGAATGGATTTTCCAACTATTTTAAGTGGATCTTCCGCCTCCATGTCCAACATGACGCCGAAGTTGCGAAATATTTGGAATACGAGCATTATGAACAGAATGCCGATTGCAAAGCCAATAATGACTTCGTAATACTCTTTGGCCGCTGGGAAATATGATTCAAATGTGTCCAGATCAAAGCCCAATGCGCCAAGGAACCCATCAATTGCGGCATCCAGTAGGTTAAGACACAGCCCGAACAGGTAACTTACCACACCGGACAAAATACCCAAGGGCGACACCTCCTATTTTTTTAACAGGAAAGGGGTGCGTTGCAATTCCTTTCCTGTCGCGGATGAAATAGTATGGCAGCATTATCCTTACGGAACGTAGCTGCCGCCGGATGTTAGGCTAATCAAGTAATTCATGATGAAGCCCAAAACATTGAGTATAACCCAACTTAGTAAAATACGTTTTAGCCATGCCCGGGATGTTGCAACAGCTCTGTCATCAGTAGAAAAGTTCATCATTATGAGGCAAACACTTGCCGCAACGCAAGCGGCAATGGTGCTTACGGAGAGAAACTTTTGATACAAGTCATTAAGCGCAGTATCAAGCCAGCTCCAAATATCAGTACCGCCTGGTGTGGCTGCATGAGCTGGCATAGCCATCATTAGCGTAGTCATTATACTGACAGACATTGTAATTGCAATTCGCTTGCCTTTATCCCTAATGCGCCGACAAACGGCAACTGCATTGCCATACACATGTTTTAGAAATTTCGCAAAATGGATTTTTTTCATGTACAATCCTCCTCGTATAATAAAGTCGTATTGAATATTGCTCCACCGGGAGCATATTTGGTACAATGCAAGCAGCGGATAGAGGTCGGAGCAATCCTCCTTGGGCGTAAATGCCTGTTACAAAGGGTGCCGCCTCTACCTTTGCGGTGGTCTACGAATGAGCTGGATGTTGATAATCATCGAATATCAAACGAGGTTGTAGTCCGCAAACGGCTGTGAGGGAACTATCCGCAATACATTGTGGGGTGCTAAAATGTTGATTTGTGGGATTGATATTGGAAAGAACAAGCATGAAGCGTGTGTCATTGATCAGGAAGGCCGCCAACTTGCTAAGTCGCTACGATTTACCAATACAACGTCAGGCGCGGAGAGTCTGCTTGCCTACATATCATCGAACAATCCCGAAAAAGATGTCGTGGTGATCGGCATGGAAGCAACCGGCCACTACTGGCTGTCGCTGTACTGCTTCCTGTTCGACACTGGGTTTCAAGTCAATGTCATCAATCCCATCCAGTCGGACGCCATCCGCAACCTGTTTCTCCGCAAAACCAAGAACGACGCAAAGGACAGCTTTCTGATAGCAGAGACCATCCGTATTGGCCGGTTCAGCAAGACCGATCTGGCGGATGAGGATATCCTCTCCATGCGGCAACTCTGCCGCCACCGCATGGATTTGGTTGACTACATAGCCGACCAGAAGCGCAAAATCATTGGCGTGTTGGATAGGGTGTTCCCGGAGTATCAGACCTTCTTTTCCGATATGTTCGGTAAAACCTCCACTGAGCTACTTGGGAAAGCGGTGACACCGGAAGAGCTGCTTGCTATTCCGACAGAGGATCTGTGCAAGTTGCTGCGGGAAAACAGTCGTGGACGGTTTGGCGAAGCAAAAGCAGAGGAACTGCGAAATGCTGCTCAAAGCTCTTTTGGCATTACCATTGGAACAACGGCATTTACGATGCAGTTGCGGCAGCTATTAGAGATGATCGCCCTGCTGGAACGCCAGCTTACCGAGTTGGAAACGGAGATTGAGCAGTATCTTGTGAAACTGAACACGCCAATTACCACTTGCCCAGGTGTGGGAAATGTGCTTGGTGCGGTCATTCTATCAGAGATTGGTGATATCACCCGCTTTTCTGACCCGAAGAAACTTGTTGCCTTTGTTGGCATTGACCCGTCTGTCAAGCAATCCGGCGAGTTTGTGGGCACGCATAACAAGATGTCAAAACGCGGTTCCCCTCACTTGCGGCGGGCGATCTGGCTGGCGGCAGTGGTGGCCGCTTTTCATGATCCTGTTCTTTCTGCCTTTTACCAGAAGAAACGTGCTGAGGGGAAGCACCATTACACGGCTATTGGTGCAGTTGCCCGGAAGCTGACTTTCATCATCTATGCGGTATTGAGGGACGACAAGCCGTATGTGCCAAATTGTTGACATTGCACTCTACTTGAAGTAAAATGTTTAAAAGTAATGATTAGGAGGGTTTTCATGATCTATTAATCTGTAGAGACATCGACAACCGTGCGGCCTTAAGCAATAAAGCTTGAGGTTTGGTTGTGTTGCCAGCTATGGATTTGTGATCATGAATAGCCGTCGCCATTTTCTTTCTACTCTGGCATGAGTAATGGAAAATTTTGGTGTTTGATTATGCGTGTTATCACTTATCTCTGGTTGCATAACCGGAGAATTTTTAATTGGAGTGAAAAATTCATGCAAATAGAAATCTTGCCAAAAGACTTCATAATCAGCCCCACATTTGAAACAGGTGGTGAGTTGCAATCAGATTTCGTAATCAAAGCAATTCGGCTGGTAAATGATTCAAACACCTCAATTGAGTTGATTTCATTAACATTTGAACTCCTTGCAGGTAGCAGCATAATTAAGAGTATCTATTATGAGGAAGATGCGCTTTCAGCGAAATTGGCAAATGGATGCGATAAAATTCTTAAGTCGGGCTTTTGGGGTCTAAAATCAATGCTTGGGTCAACAATTCAATGGAACTGCGAGAAAATAACAGGCAGTACCGAATTGCTACCCGGAAAAGAAACCGCTATTGTTAATGAGTTTTTTATTGTAGTGAATAAACCAGTTGTGGACGACATCAGGCTTCGAATATGCTACGCACAGGATGGAAACAAATGCGAACAACAGGCCTCTGTTCCTGTTGTTGACTACAAAACTAAGAACGACTATATATTCCCGGTAAAAGGAATATGGCAGGTTAATGGCAATTACGATTGCATTGGCGCACACCGAACTCAGTATTCCATGGAGTTTGCCATCGATTTGGGGCAACTCAATCAAGAAGGAATGTGTGTTTGGAAAGATGAAATGAAGGATGATGACTTTCTCGCTTATGGTAAAGATATCCTTGCAATTGCGGATGGCGAAGTAATCGACTGTTTCCATGATGCCTACTGGCGGATCAATTTCCCACACGATACTGCGAGTGACGAAGAAAAAGAGGAGCGTGCCAAAATACAAAAAGAGGTTGGAAGGCTTCCTATTCAATGCGGAAATTATGTCGTACTCAAACATAGCAACGGTGAGTATTCGTTCTATGGCCACATGATTAAAAACAGTTCAACCGTGCAAAAAGGAGCACTTGTCAAACAAGGGGATATTATCGGTAAAATTGGTAATGTTGGTTTTTCCGGTTCGCCTCACCTACACTTTCAATTAATGGATGGCCCGGACTTCTACAGCGCAAGAGGGCTGCCGTGCCACTTTACAAACATAATAGATACGTTTAGGAATAACCTCTCGCTCATTCAAGAAGAATATACTGTTGTTTGTGCCCTTTAGCTTATCAGTGTCTAATGGTATCCCCGGATTCATCTCCGGGGATATTTTTTGCTTGACATTTCATAGCTGGTCTTTAGGGAAAAGTTATCCGGGCACACAAATGTATGCCCGGATTGTTTTTGACGATTTAGTTTTAGAAACATAGGCGCATCGTTTACCACCCGGTTTTTGGCAAATCGCCCTTGGGCTTATTGTAGGATATGCTTGTCCAGCCGTCTGTATTGTAGACGTACTCCTTCTCATATTTACCGCCAACATCAACTTTGTTAGTGAATTTCTGCCCGTTCTTTATTGTATCTAGCACCTTAACCTGAATCGCAGGACCGGTTGTATCATGGAAATCGGGCTGAATATCTTCGGTGAATACAATGCGGAACTCTGTAACATATTCGCTAGAAGCAAGGCCTAAAGCGGAACGAGAGCAATCAATTTCATTATTGACGGTAGATAATAGATTCTTTGACACAGTGCGGTAATTAGGTTTTAGGTTTGTCCTAATTTGAACTTCCAATTTAGCGCGCTCGCTCCACACACCAGTCCATACCTTTTCAAGGCGGACAGAATCGGTGGGTAACTTATCGTGGATATAGAAGTCCTCTAAAGGAACATTGGAATTATTATTGATATTTGACAGCGTGTACATAAAGCTGTCACCAGCCTGCACCTCCTCGTTGCCGCGCTTCTCTACAGTAGTTTCCAATTCGACCGGCTTGTTTTTTACTTTGAATTTAAGCAGATCGCCGTGGATTTTCACTTCACCATAGAACATCTCGCCATCAGTAAAGAAATATTTTGGGCTTTTTGTTTCTTTGATTCCATAAACCCCCAATGGAAGCGGCATAGATGTGGCAATTCCAGTTGAAGAATCCGTTTCGATAGTGTCAACTAATTCCATTTTGTTATTGTAAATTTCAAATACAGCACCACCCAAAACGGCTCCTTCCTTATCCTTAGTAATGCTGTTGTATGCAGAGGCTACCTTGGTAATCTGTATTTCGCCTCGCTTAGGTTCGTTCTCAATCACAAGTTCAGTAGTTTCAGCGGAGCGAAGCTCGATGGTCCTCATTCGGTCATCCAATACGAAATTTGGATCTGTGCGAATCTCCTTGAGTTTATACTGTCCAGCCTCCAAAGTCCTCGGAAGCTCAATGATACCTGTAAACGGATCGGTAACATATTCGCCGATAATATTATTTTTCATATCATACAGCAAAAAGGCTACATTCCCGATAGGCTTACCATCTTCTGAACTGACCTTCTTAATGCGCAATGAAGCCAATGGGGTATTCTTTATCTCGATATTCGTAGTGTTACCCCAGAGTAGTGAAATTTCTCTGACACTTGAATCGAGCTTGTAGCCCTCTTTGCTTTCGACCTCTTGCAAATAAAATTTTCCTTCGTCCATTCCGGTCAAAACAATCAGGCCGGTTTCTGGATGTGTTGTGAATATGCCGATTTCACGCTGATATTTATCCATCAAGCGGAAACGAACATTTCCGAGAGGCTTGAGTGTATCACTTGAGATTTTTTTGATAACGAGAACCGGGTACTCATAGTTGGTATAAACCACCTTGTTGAGCTTTCCGGTTTCCACCAGAACATTGCGGGGCAAGGAATCTGGCTTATGGGTAGACAATCCTTTTGTTTCAGTGACAACGTAATATCCCTCATTCAAATCTGGAACAAAGCAGATTCCGGTTTCGTCGCTGGTGAAAGTACCAATTAATTTGCCGTTCAGCTCAGTTACAGTGAATTGAATGCCAGAGAGAAGCTTCCCAGCCTGATCCTGCTTCAAAATTTGTAATCCTGATAAAGGATCATTCAAAAATTCGAGCAAGATAGGTTTCCCTTTTTTAACTTCAAATACAATGGGGACATCATTTTTAACATATCCCGGAACGCTTGCAGTTTCAAAACAACGATACCACCCAGGCTCTAATTCACAGGAAAAAGTACCGTTTGATCCAGTTTTCGCATCCATTACAAACTCGCCATTTAGCTTTTCAATTCGGAAACTGACATTTGCTATCGTTATTTCCGGATTTACTGAATCCCGCTTGATAACTTGCACATCACTGAATTTTGTGTTGATAAATTCCAGTCGCACATAGTCTCCCCAGCGGAGTTCGCAGGTCTTGGGTGTTGGGTCAAGTAAATAGCCCTCTTTTCCTGCCGATTCAAAAACCGTGTAAAAACCTGGCTCCAAATCCGGAATCTGAATAAGGCCTGTACTTGATGTCTTGAATACACCAATCAGATTATTTTCCTTTTTGACAGTGAATTCAATATCTTCCAAAGGTTCGTTGGTATCGGATTTTTTGTAGATTTCAATGCCGTTTAAGGGTTTATTGACAATTTCTATGACAGCAGGGCCTCCACCCAGCTTTAGCTCGATCTGTTTAGGGGTATCGTCCAAGATATGACCTTCCACATAAATCTCTTTGACAAGATACCACCCTGGCTTAACGCCTGTCACAGTCGCATATCCATTTCGTCCGGTTTTAACCTCGGCAACAAAGCCACCGTCAATGGTCAATACATGGAAAATGGCCGATTCAATAGGGCGTCCGTTAGTGTCGATTTTTTTGATAAGAATAGGATTTTCGGGTTCGTTTCGGAAAGTGACTTCTGAAACCTTGCCCCACTCGACAAGTATTTCCAGCTCGCTTTCCAAAGGATTATATCCGTCAAATTCCAATTCTTTAATGATTATATATCCGGGGTCGATGTTTTCGAGATATATCTCACCATTTTCATCGCTTGTAAAAATTCCGAGATCTTTGCCGTCCTTATANCTAATGGAAAAACGTACATGCTCCAAGGGCTGCAGTGTGGTTGCACAGATTTTGGTTATGCGAAGTGATGGCTTGTGTCGGTTCGTGACAATAATTTCTTTGTCCTCGCCGGCAATTAGTTCCACATAGCCTATTTCTGAATTTAATAAATAATTGCTGGGGACAGATATTTCCTGATATGTCCACATCCCCGGGCTTAGCGATTCTTTGATAATCCCATTAGGCCCTGTAGTAACATCACGAAATTCGCCGTCCTTAGTTAAACGGAAGGTAACTCCTTCAATACCTTTTGACGGATCTAATTCATCAACCTTACGAAGAGTAAGTTCTGGTAGCGCATAGTTCTTGATGATGAGCTGATGATTACCACCTGGCTCCAGAAGCAAGCGGTGTTCCTCGTCCGAAAGCACAAATCCCGATGGACTTTTTATCTCTTTGCAAATAATTGTTCCAGGATTTTGATTGTTCAGCCTAATATATCCGCCGCCAGTGGTCGTGTAGTCATGGTATTCATCTACACCTTCCCGCCAGATGCGTATGACTGCGCCATCCAAGCCACGGCC
>JGI994J12354_10004829_pt1 | contig 11920 bp, 13 predicted proteins | sample IntmicLarv3ML3BL_FD_12354 | JGI IMG/M metagenome (IMG submission 12354) | reverse complement strand
GTAACCGTGCCGTAAATATAACCGTCGCTGATGGTTATGGAAACAAAAACTTTTTTCGCACAATCTTTTTTGTTTCCGTGTATAACGGCGTTACATAATAATTCACTGAAAATTAAACGAATCTCATTTAAAATATCGCAAGACATATTCGGAAAAGCTGATGAAATAAAGATGTTGATTTCTTTTAAGACATCTTTTACAATCTTCAAATCGCCGAAAAAAGCATTTCTATATTCATCGAAAGGTTTAGAACACTCACCGAAAGAGGACATTTTCAATCCTCCATTCCGCAAAATATGTTCTTCCTTTTACTTTTAGTCAATGTTATCGATAAAACTCTGTTTCCGTCCAATTCAAAATCCGTAGTGTCCGCCAGTGCTCTCATCATTTTAATTCCCAAATCGTCTTGTATAAAATTCACTTTTGAATTTTCCGATAATTTTAAATTTATATTTAGAACTTCATCTCTTAAATCAAATTCGATTGTAAAAAAATCTTCTTCCGTAACCGTGCCCGAAATGTTTTTGATAATGTATGTGCAACCTTCCGATACAGCCGCTTTTATATCTTCGATATCATCTATCGCAAAACCCATTCTGTAAGCGATGTTTGAGGAAGTCAGCCTTGCAACGGAAACAAAAGTCGCGTTAATCGGTAATGATAAATTTATGGTGTCTTTGCTTTCTTTATTCATTATCACTCACCTCAATCTTAAAAGCTCTGTCTAAGCTTGTAATCTTAAAGAGCTTTAATAAACTCGGTTTCAGATTTTTTATAATAATATCTCCGTCGTATTGTCTGACGTTTTTTAAAACTCCGACCATAGAGCCTAAGCCCGTGGAATCAATATAAGTAAGCTCTTCACATTCCAAACTTATATTAATTTTTTTCTCCTCGATTAAGGACATCAAAGTTTTTTTGAACTCCTCCGAGTTAAAAACATCAATCTCCCCTAAAACTCTAACATCCCATTGATTTTCATTTTCATTGAATTTCGATTTAACTGAAAAATCCATAACACTACCTCCTGAATTTTTAAACTTAGTTATTTTTCTTTAGAATTATTATAGGGCTGTTCAAAAAGCTAAACCAACTAACAAAAATTGCGTTAACCCGTCGCGGTTTCCGTCAGCAAAAAGTTAAAAAGTCAGTTTCCAAACAGCTTTGATGTGAGAAACGGAGAACTTGTGCGCGCATCCGAATTTTTCGGATGCATTCGACTTCAAAAATTTTTTTATACGTTCTGTGCTAAGTCCATTATACCCAATTCACACCGATTTTACAAACCTTATTGAATCAAAGAATCAATTGTGTTAGATTAAAACATGGCTCGGTTATTTTTCATATTCAAAAAGTCTATACTTAGTTTTTCGACAATTTTATTAAAAACCATTCGCTTTATTATGCAAATAATATTGTACCCGAGATTAATAATTTTAAAAAGATTTTTATTTTCATCAGCCGATATTTAAAAAACTTTTCGACAATTTTCGGTTACCTCAAAGGTTTGAATTGCACAAATAAATATATTCCGAAAATGAAATATTATTCTATTGACAGAAATAAAAAAAGAGCCGCATTTTCGCGACTCATATTTTAAAAAATCCATAATAACAATTCATAATCCACAAGTGCCGTTCCCAAAAAGAAAGATACGCCGTTTGCGATAAGCGAGTAAAAAACAAACTCCGCATCAGCGGTCATGGGAAAAATGAGAACCATAAAAAATATCAATAGGATTAATATAGTTCCCTTTTTCACAAAATGCTCTCCTTTTATTTCGCAAATTATTCCTGCAACATTTTAATAACCATTTGTCGGATATCAATTTTCGATTCCCAAAGTTCAATCAGATTAATGTCAATGAGAAGAAATAATCTATAAAGTATGTAATATGCGATAGCGATAACAGCCAAAAATGATAATTGACGCATCACTCTTCTGTTTTTCCAATCGTAATTGGAAATAAAAAAAACTAAACCTAAAGCAAGCACAATAGTTAAAATCGTTCTCATCTCCTTTAAAAAAACTTCATCTTTGAGTAACTTGTTAAACCGTTAAAAACGTCCGTATTCCCGTTTGAAGACGTTTTTTGTTGTATTTCTCATATTATATCATTACATTTCGCATAACACAATTACATTATTATAACATTCGGTTAAACGGCAATAGAACAGATTCGATTTTTTCTATAAAAAATAAAGGTTGCCCAATAACTTGAAAAAAATTTTTTTACGGGTAGAATCCTAAATTTTTCAAGTGATTTTCGACAACCAAACTCGCTTGCGCTAAAAAGTTTTATGATTTATTTTTCAAAATCTTTATATAATAAACTTGGTTGAATCCCCGTATTTTTTTGATATTTACCCGAAGAGTATTCTTCAAAATCGCCCTCGATGGTGTGAAAATACATTTGGCAAACTTCAACTTCGGGATAAACCACAATCGGGTGAATACAATGTATTTCCAAAGTCCAAAAGCCTTTGAAACCGACATCGCCGAAACCTGCCGTAACATGAATAAACATTCCTAATCTTCCTATTGAAGAGCGTCCCTCAAGCATCGGAACAAAATTTAAAGTTTCCGTATATTCCAAAGTTCTGCCCAAATACAATTTCCCGGGCTCCAAAAGCAAACCGTCCTTCGGAATCATAAGTTTTTTATATTTATGTTCTTTTTTCATATCCAAAACTTCATCTTCATAAACGAGCAATTCATTATGTAATTTTAAATTGTAGCTGTTCGGATTAAGTTGAGTTTCATTAAAAGGCTTTATTTTAATCGCATTGCCGATATTTTTTTTTATTTCCAATCCTGATAAAATCATCTGTTTTCGCTCCTCAAAAAAAATTTAATTTGTTTGCTCTTTTTCAATATCCGAAATCATATCGATTCGTTTTTGGTGACGACCGCCCTCAAACTCTGCGTCTATCCACGCATCTACAATCGCTTTTGCCATTTCGATTCCGACTACGCGCGCGCCGAATGCTAAAATGTTAGAGTTGTTATGCGTTTTAGATAATTTAGCGGAATACGGCTCACTGCAAACAACCGCTCTTATTCCGTTAACTTTATTCGCCGCCATGGAAATTCCGACGCCCGTTCCGCATATTAAAATTCCGCAGTCAACTTCGCCCTTTACAACCGCGTCGGCTACTTTTTTTCCGTAAACGGGATAATCCGCGCTGTTTTTGTTATCAGTTCCGTAATGTAAAACTTCGTGACCTTTGCTCGCCAAATATTCTTTTATTTCTTTTGACATATCCACAGCAACATGGTCATTGCCCATCGCTATTTTCATTTTTATAAACTCCCATTTATTAAAATTTTTTTTAATCGAAAAATTTATATGAAACCTATTATAAAATAGATATAAAATCTTATCAAGCACATAAAAAAACAGTTCGCATATCGAACCACGAACCGTAAAATTTAATTCTTAATAAATTATGCCGCATCACATACGCAAATTAACGCGATATTTATGCCACCATTTCCCNCTTTTATATCTTATACCGAAAAGAACACCGCGAATAACCCAATCGACAGTCATTGCAATCCACACACCGAGTATTCCGAGTTCAAGATTTTTCACTAAAAAGTAACTAAACGCAATTCTGAAAATCCACATTGACGCGACCGAAACGACCATGCAATAAGCAACATCGTTTGCCGCACGCAAAACAGGCGGTATCATGAAAGAGAGCGGCCAAATAGTCATAACGCAAATGCAATGATAAAACGTTAATTGTCTCACGAGTAACGTGGTTTCGTCGGTTAAATCGTACAATCGAAGAATAACAGGCAATCCCAACATAATTAATATATTCATAACAGCCAAAAGACCATAAGCGTATTTGAATATTTTTTTTGTATAATATTTAACTTGTTCAAAATCTCCCGTGCCGACGCATTGCGCCGTTACGATTGACATTGCAACATTCAAAGACGAACCCAAAAGAAGTGCAAAACTTCCGATTGTTCCGGCAACGGCATTTGCGGTAATTGAGGCTATTCCGAGCTCTGCGACAAGACTTATAACCAATATTTTTCCGATTTGAAATAAACTGCTTTCGATGCCGTAAGGAATACCGATGCGCATAATTTTTTTCAAAACGTCTTTTTTCAATTTAATTTTAAACGAACGAAAATGAATAAAAAGTTTTTTGTTTCTCAGAAGAAGAACTATCGCCACACCGGAAAATATTCTTGAAAACAAACTTGAAGTCGCCGCACCCGCCACACCGAGACCGTATATATTAATTAATATGTAATTACCGATTAAATGAACGATATTCATAATAAAAGACATCATCATCGGGAGTTTTGAATTTCCTATCGAGCGGCATGTGGACGCACCGACATTATAAAGCGCAAGAAAAGGAATACTCGCCGCCATAATCGAATAATAGATGTTGCAATTTTTAAGAAGTTCGTCGGAAATATCTCCGAAAACCGCGCTGAATATCCAATTTTTAAACAAATACATAGCGGTCATAATAATAATTGCCATGCTGACCGTAAATAATAAAGTTTGCTCCGCAACATCACAGCCCTCTTCTCGGTTTTTTCTTCCGATGGCGTGCCCCGCAACAATTCCGCCGCCCGCCGCGAGCGCCGTAAACATATTGACCAACAATATCATTACAGTATCGACGAGTGACACCGCCGAAACCGCCGCTTCACCCGTTCCCGCAACCATTACGGAATCAATCATACCGATAGAGATATTGAGAAATTGTTCTATGATTAAAGGAAAAATCATTTTGCGTAAATCTTTGTTGCTGAACATATACTCCATTTATTTGCACCTTCTAGTGATTTGTAATTTTTATAAGGCGAATCTAATTTTTTTATTAAGCCCCACTGTTTTTATTTTAACAGAAAGATTAACTTTTTCAAATTTTTTTTCGATTTTTCTACTCGTAAACAAAACCAAAACGCGCCAAACAGTATCGTTAGCGATAATTTTCGCGGTTGTAATTTTTTTATACCTTTTGATGCGCCGAGTGATTTCCGACTTGAATTAAAAAATGCATTATATATTTTTTTTATTTTACTTGACTTTCACGAAGAAATATTGTTAAATGTTTAAAACCGTAGATGTAGAAGTAAAACTGATTACGAAATTACAGAGAACTCCTTTTTTGCTGAGATGGAGCGTTAGACGGGTCAGATAAGTGGGCTACTGAGGGCTGAGTGAAAAATTTTTTTAAGAACTTCCGATTTAGAATTTCTTATGAAATTTAGTAGCTTTAGACGGGTTACAACCGTTATATTGTAGAGAATGTGATGGCATTCTTATTGAGGTGGTCGAATTTTATTTCGGCAATCAAGGTGGTACCGCAGGTTTATTTATGATATATTCAACCTGTCCTTGTTATTTTACAAGGACGGGTTTTTTTATTTATAAAAAAATTATCCTTGTGAAAATATTTCTGATATAAAAAATAAAAATTTTAAGGAGATGTTTCACTATGAAAACAAAAAAATCAAAAAGATTAATTACAAAAATTATTTATGTTTTGGCTACACTTTTTTTACTTACTTCTTGTGCAGGCGAAAATAATAACGGAAACGGAAATTCCGAAGTCGCTGATACACAAACAGGAAATGAATCCGGCAAAACTTATAACGTCGGCTTAATCCAATTCGTTGACCATTACAGTTTGAACGAAATCAAAGAGGCGTTTTTGGAAAAAATCAAAGAAACAGAATCAACAAATAATATAACCATAAACGTTGACTATAAAAATGCACAGGGCGACATGAGTCTTATTAACACGATTTGCAGAGGTTTTGTGGATAGCAAAGTTGATATGATTGTTGCGATTACAACTCCTGCGGCGCAAGGTGCGGCGGGCGTGACTTCCGACATTCCGATAATTTTCAGTGCGGTCACTGACCCTGTCGGCGCGGGGCTTGTTGAAGCTTTGGACAAGACGAGCGGAAATATCACAGGCGTATCCGATGCAATCGACATCACAAAGATTTTTAATCTCGCGGAACAATTAACTCCGGATGCAAAAACTTACGGTTTGATTTATAATAAAGGCGAGGCGAACAGCGTTTCCGTTATCGCCGATGTTAAAAAATATATGGACGAGAACGGTTTGACTTATGTTGAAAAAACCGTTGCAAATTCGGGTGAAGTGCAACAAGTTTCAAGAATTTTATTGGAGCAATGCGATGCTGTTTTTGCACCTATAGATAATACTGTTGCGAGCGCGATGCAAGTTTTGGCAAGCGAATGTGAAAACGCGAAAAAACCTGTTTATGTTGCGGCGGACAGTATGGTTATGGACGGCGGATTCGCGACAGTCGGCGTTAATTATAAAGTTTTGGGCGAGGACACGGCGATTTTGGCATCAGAAATTTTATCGGGTGCGAAAATATCCGACAAACCCGTTATAGTTAAGGACGAAACGCGAGCGGTTGTTAATCAAAAAATTGCTGACCTTTTGGGTGTTGATTTAAGCGGTATGGATATTCAAATCGTGGAGTAACGACAGAAATCAAAAANAAAAGCAGGGCGGCAGGCAATTCGTTTCTGCCGTGAAAAAATTTTTATAAATTTGAAAATTTAAAGCAGGAAACGGTTTTGACTGCTCCGAAAAAGAAAACGGAACATTCAAGACTGTTTCCTATGCGTATCACAAAAAACAAAGCGAACATAAAACTTTAAGCTTTACACAAAAATTTTTTTATTTTACTATAGGAATCAAAGAAAATAGAGGTGGACGATTTTGACTTTATATTTAATGCAAGGCGCAATTGAAGAAGGATTTATATATGCTTTTGTGGCTTTAGGTTTATTCATAAGTTACAAGATTTTAAAAATCGCGGATATGACGACCGACGGTACTTTCGTTTTAGGTGCGGCGGTGTCGTCAAGATTTATTATGAACGGCAATCCGTTTTTGGGATTGATATTTGCGATTTTGGCGGGAATGTTCGCCGGTCTTATAACTGCGTTTTTGCAAACAAAATTAAAAATACAAAGTATTCTCGCCGGAATCATCACAATGACGGGATTATATTCCGTAAATTTATTTGTGCAGGGCGGTTTGCCGAATTTATTTTATAATAACGAAAAAACTATTTTTTCGATGGGCAAAAATCTATTCGGCAATTACAGCGTTTTGATTATTTTACTTTTTGTTTGTATAATTACAGCCGCGGTTTTGATTTATTTCTTCGCGACACAAATCGGTTTGTCCGTACGCGCGACGGGCGATAATAACAAAATGATTGAAGCATCTTCGATAAATCCTTTTTATACGATATCGGTCGGATTGGCGATGTCTAACGGATTGGTCGCATTATCGGGCGCGCTGTTATCACAAAAAACAACGCAGGGCGATATCAATATCGGAACGGGCGTTGTTGTCATGGGGCTTGCGAGTATAGTTATCGGAACGTCGATTTTTAGGAGTTCAAAAATTTATGTGGGAATTATCGGGGCGATTATCGGTTCAATAATTTACAGATTAATTTTTACAATCGCAATTAAATATACAAGCGATGTCGGATATCTAAAAATCGTAACCGCCGCTATTCTGACGGTTTTTATTTCTTACCCGACGATAAAAAGCAATATTTCTCAGCGAAAAGAACTCACTAAGCGGAACAAGCGGAATGGGAGGAGTCGGAATGCTTAAATTAATTGATATCGAAAAAACTTTTTTTGCGAATACGGTTAACGAAAGAAAGGCTTTGAATAAAATAAATTTGAATTTGGATAAGGGCGAAATCGTAACGATAATCGGCTCAAACGGCGCGGGAAAATCGACTTTGTTTTCGCTGATTGCGGGCGGATATTTATCCGATAACGGAAAAATAACTCTGGATAATGAAGATATAACTTTTTTGAGAGAGTATAAGAGAAGTAAAAATATCGGCAGGCTTTTTCAAGACCCGATGCACGGAACAGCCCCGAATATGACGATTGAAGAAAATTTGACTTTAGCGTATTTGCGCTCAAGCAAAAAAAATAAATTTTTTTCCAGACTTTCTAAAAGTGAAAAAAACTTTTTTAAAGAAAAATTGGAAATATTAAATATGGGTTTGGAAAACAGATTAAGCAGCCCCGTCGGATTATTATCGGGCGGGCAAAGGCAGGCTTTGACGCTTTTGATGGCAACTTTGGTGACGCCGAAATTATTATTGTTGGACGAACACACGGCGGCACTGGACCCCGAAACATCTTTGAAAGTTTTGGATATCACAAAAAAAATTATTAAAGAAAATGAAATCACTTGCCTTATGATAACTCATGATATTAAAATGGCTTTGGATATCGGCACTCGCACCATTATGATGAACAACGGAAAAATTACGATAGATATTAAGGGTGAGGAGCGGAAAAACATGAGTGTCGAAAAGTTATTGCAAAAATTCAAGGAGCATTCAAGCGACGGAATGTTGAGCGACAGAATTTTGTTATCTTAATGAGTTACTAAAATTATTGAAATTGTCGGGATTATCGAAATTACTAAAATAAAAAGCTTTCCTTATGACATTTTTAAAATGCTGACGGGAAAGCTTTTTTGTATACATATATAAATTATATTTCGGACGACCGCAGGTCAATGTAATTTCCGAATATCTCTATTATAAATTATACTGCCTTGAGTTAAAAAAAATTCAAAATTAATTAACTCGGTAAACTTTCAAAACTGCAACACTCGGTATCATCGCAACAATTAGCGTGGTTTACCGTCGCGTCAATTTTGATTTTCGATAAAGAACATATCTCCGCTTTATTATATTTGCAATCACAAACCGTACAACTTACTTCACTCATATCCGTTTCCTCCTAAATAATAAAAAAATATAGTCACGGCTTTTTGTAAAACTTGTAATCAAAAGAACCGTTTCACTATTTTATATTATTTACGGCTTTTCAAAAATTTATACTCAATAAATTTCTGCCTTGAGTAAATTATATTAATTTTGTTTCACTTCCATATCTCCCGTTGACGGAACAACCGTAATAACTCTGTTATTTTTGGAATTTGACATATCCGATATAATCAAACTTCCGCCAGTACCGCCGCCTGTGCCGTTACCGCTCACCGTGCCCTGTTTCGTATAAAAATATTGTGAACCGATACCGTATGTAATTTTAAATCTTGTATCGAAATAAATTGTTTCCTTTATATCCGTTTCGACAATGTAACAATTTTCTAAAAAACGTATACTCGGCATTTTCGCATCTCCCGAAATCATCGCGTAATACTGAACATATCTGCAATCCTTGGTTATCGTATCACAAATATCATCTAAAATTTTATCATTTTGTTTTTCGCGCAACGAAACCCCCATCGAGAAAACCGTAACAATCAAAGACATGCATATTATAAGCTCAATAAACGTAAATCCGTTTTTTCTCATCGAATCATTCCTTTTGAAATCACACAATTATTCCCGCGTGACTCAGCAATTTATTTTCTTTGTCAAAAATATAAACCTCCACAAGACGGCTTTCACTGTTAGTGAAAAGCTGATTTTTATATGTACTGAAAACTTGATAATCCGAATCGTATGTATTTTCAATCTCAACGCTTTCAAACGAAATCCTACTGTTATCGTTGAGATTCACAATATCTATTTTATATCTGAAACCAAGATTTAAACTTTCCGCTGAATTAAATATTTCCATATGGCTGATTTTTTCTAAATTGATTTCCAAAACCGCAAATAAATTTTCGGGCGATTTATTTTGCTCCGAAATTTTATTTATATTTTCCATACCTTTATTTTTTAATTCCGCTTTTAAATTATACAAAATCTCTTTATTAAAAATAATCGCGTATTCTCTTTCTTTCACAAAATTTTGTTTTTTGATAACCGAATTTACCAAAGCGGACATCGGCACAAATGCAAACATCAAAAGCACCGTTATCAAAATCACATCTAAATACAATCTTCCGAATTTAATTTTACTCATAAATCTATCAACGCAAAAAAATGCGCTCCCCCTCATTTTGATTTTCAGCCGTTTGAAATTAGGCGGAATATTTTGAAATTATTGGATAATTATAACAAAGTATTTCTTCATTGTAAATGCACTTTATGAAAATTGTAAGAATTGTCAAAATATAGAATATAATTTGTAAGATTTATACAATAATTTTATAGTTTTTCAATTATATTTTTAATGTAATTCTTACACATAAAAATTATTATGTTATGAATCATTTTAATTTTATTATAAATTGTATTTCAAATTCTAAACTGTCTTTTATGTGAATATTTGTTGTTACGTTTTCTTGGTAATCTTAATGTCTGATATTATTTTGGTTGAGAGGACTGATAACATGAGTAAATACAAAAAAGCATACAAACACAATAAAAATATTTTTGTTATGTCCGATATTCACGGTATGTACGATGAATTTTTAATAAAATTAGATGAAATAAATTTTTCTGATGACGATTATCTTTTTATACTCGGTGATGTTGTTGACCGCGGCGGAAAGCCAATCGAATTATTACAATATATAATGGCGCAAAGAAATATGATTTTGTTAATCGGAAACCACGAGCAGATGATGATGGATGCGATTTGTCTTACGGAAGACAACGAAATTTATTATGATGAAAATTCCGCTGAGTTTCAGCGATGGATGAACAACGGCGGCGGCGTAACTTTTAAACAATTCAAATCCTTATCTTTTAAAGAACAATTCGCAATTTTAGATTATTTAAATAATTTATATTATTATCAAATAGTAAAAATGAACGGCATGAGTTATTTTTTGAGCCACGCGGGTGTTGACCCGAAAAAATCTTTAAAGGCGCAGACTCCTCATGATTTTGTATGGATAAGAGAAGAGTTTTACAATGCTAAAGGACTCAAAGGATATTTTCATATTTTCGGGCATACGCCTACAAAATATTTGAACAATGACGGCGAAAGCGAACTTTGGTTTGATGTCGCTCATAAAGATAAGCTTTGTATTGACTGCGGTGCTTATTGCGGCGGAAAATTAAACTGTATACGCTTGCCTTATGAAATTCCCGAACTTTCCATAAAAGCGGTTAAGAAAAAAGCGGGACGTTAAAAATTTCAGATTCCCACCACACAATTCGGCTTTTCCGAATTTGTTTTTCGAGATATATAATAAATTTATTATCCACATCAACATCACTTATTTTTAAATTCAAAACTTCTGATGCATGTTTTACAACTATATATTCGGTAATCACTTTTGATAACACTGCCTTGCACAAAAAAATGAAGCGTGTAAAATTTTTTCTGTAAATAGATATAAACAAATCTTCCATGATGATAAACTAAAATCAAAACTGAACGCCCTAAAAAAACAAAAAAAATCCTATTCGGGTAAACACAAATGCCGCACAATCAAAAAACGGTTAATTATTAATGCGGCAACCGGTCAGATTATCTGTGTAAATCAAGCAAAAGGCAGTATAACTCCCTATAAAAAATCTAAAAGCAGAAAGTTAACACCCGAACAACGGGAATTTAACCATAAATTGTCAAAATTTCGCATATTCAACTTCGATGACTAAATAAGAATCATTCGGTTTTTCCATCTGAACAATCTCTTGAGAAAGCACTATTTTTAGGGATTGAAAAAATCACGCAAAAATGGGGAATGAAAATTTGAAATTGGGGACAGATTTTCGGAGAACTTTCAATTATGTTTGAAGGCAGAATCTAGCGAAAAAGGCATAGCTAAGGGCTTTTTGAAAAAGGGCTCTATAATATTTAGTGTGGTTTAGAAAAATAAATCACGCTATTTTTTTATGAATTTTAATAAAAAAGTAGCAAGTGGACGGTAAGTCCCGTAAAATGATTTCGACCAAAAAACCTAAAAGGAGAGAGTTCACTTGCTTAATAATTATTCTATACCGGAAATGTTAAATTTGAAAGATGAAAATATAAAAT
>JGI994J12354_10004828_pt1 | contig 11922 bp, 6 predicted proteins | sample IntmicLarv3ML3BL_FD_12354 | JGI IMG/M metagenome (IMG submission 12354) | reverse complement strand
CATCTTAACCACAAGCAAATCGCCTTTTGAAAAGCCACCGGTCGGATTTCCCGACATATGCTTCATCGAATCGGTTTTTACATAGTAAAAACGATATCCGAAATACGACTTCTCTGTATCACGGCTAAAAGCAAACAGGATAGAGCCCCCGACAATTGCTACAACAAGCAGCACAAACAGAATATCTGTTACGATATTCCAAACTTGGACGGATTTCTTGACAGGAACCCCGTCGTTTAAATTATTCTTTTTCATGTCCAATTCCTTTTCGATGGTTTATTCTCAAGTGTTGATTATATCATGCTGGAAGTCACTTGTCAATTTTTTACAACATTAATTACAGCATACAAAACAGTCCTAGCCTCTTCAAATTCATACGAGCAGGTGGACATGGTTAAAATCTTATCGCCCCACTCGATAGGCTCTTCCCTTTTATGAAGAGCATCTGTCTTTATTTTCCCTATAAACTCGTCAAATACACTCTTCGACTCAAAGGACCATGTATAAGCATCAGAAGTATCACTGCCGACAGACACTGCGAAAATATTCAAGCGGTAACTCTTTTCAAGAGTATAAAGCCAACCTGTTTGATGACTGTCGAAAAAAGCCTCATCCTTAAAGGGCATAAGCCCCCCAAACATGGCACTGTCCTGCATATTATGACCGTAAACAATATTGTTAGGGTCAGAAAAATCTTTTGAAAGCCTATAATCTAAAAACAGAGCTCCGTACATCGAACGAGTGCGTTTCGCGCTGTGATTCAGATAATAATCATTATCTGATGCCTGAGTGATTGGATGACTTATGTCGGTTCCGTCAATAGTAAGCCATGCTACGATTTCAGGGTTCATGCTCTGCAAAGCGCTGAAATCAGGCGGATTAGGGCCGTTCTGATTAGGCGTAATTGCGCCTCTCAATTCGTCTGTGACAGCAGAGGCGACCTCTGCTTCTGTCTTGTCTGACAGAAGCAGTGCCGCCAATGTGCCTGCACCGCCGATAACAACGGCGATTAATATTATGATTAAAACGGTTTTCACTTTACTACCATTCATAGTCATCATGTATTAAAGTCCCGTGTTTAAGAACCTCACCCACATCATTTGTAATGTCACCCCATTGATAATCATCAGGAGTTCCCGTGGTCGGAGTAATAAATATAGTAACCCACCACTCGCCGTCCGACGAAAAGTCAACTGAAATGTTGCTGCCTGAAGTCATGTGCGATTGGTCATGTTCCACTGCCGCAGAACCTGCGTTGGCTTTGTATCCTACAGCTTTGTAATATTGCGGAATAACATCAAGTACATTTATGACATCGCCATAGTCTGACGATATTGTATAGGAAGTAAAAGCCGTGCCTGCTCCCGTTCCTGATTTTACCGTTATAGGCAACTGCTTTGTCCCTGTGTTAAGTTTAATATACCCTGTATCAGGAACTTCTATTTTCGCCTGCGGGTCAAGGATAATCTGTCTGACATGAATCGTGTTGACGTTCTTTTCGTATACGTAAATAACGGTTTGATCAGACATTACGTTGGTAAACACAGGACTTGGCTTTCCATATTTAAGTTCGCTTTTATCAACGCCGATTTTGTATCCAACATACACATAGTTTCCTATCTCATCAGGAATAACTGCTGACGAACTGTTGTTCGTGTAAAAATCCTGTCCTCCGTTAATGTTCGAAAATATGTTGTCAGCAGAAAGCTCTTTGCCGTCAACATCATGGACCTTTTCGGTAATCTCATACATGGTTTCGAAATAGAGCGTGATTGCACTCGGCGCACTCACCGTTGTCGGATTTCCGCTCTGCAAAGTTCCGCCGTTCACCTTGTAAGCGTTCGAGTATGTGAACATCTTTCCGACAATCCCTGTAAGGTCAAGGTCTGTGGTAAGAGCCCCGCCGTCACTTCGTGCCGCAGATGTCGGATTGAAAGTAGAACTTACAAAATAAGTTTCGTCATTATTCAGAATATTAGAAGGATTTATCTTTTCCGCAAAATGCACCACAACAGCTTTTTGTGTTGTGAAATACAAAGTAATATCCTTGCTTGCAGTAACATTCCCAAATGTCGCCTTTGACATATCAGGACGAACGGGACTATTGCCCGGCGTTACTGCTGCAATAGGAGGAATAGCATCTTCTTTTACAGAGAGGTTCGGGTTCTTGGCATAATCGAAATAGTTATATGTTTTGCCGCCCGCATTGAAACTATCAAATGAGCTCATAGGCATGTAGTAATCCGAGCCCGAAGCAACAACCATAGATTCTGCAGGTTTAACAGCATTGCCATCTTCGTCCACGAAGTGAATGGTAACGGTAAGCATAGTGCTTTTGTAATAGAGTCTAATATTCTCTGCCTTAGCCGCGGCAAAGTCGCTACTGTGTGTAGAGTTGCTGTATGCAGGCGTCGGCGGATTTCCTACTACAACGCTGCTGTCTATTCCAACACGCTGATATCCGTAATACGCAAATCCTGCAAGTGTCGTTGTCGAACCTGCCACGTTATAGCTTCCTGTCGGCGGAACCATTGTGACAAGATCAGCATTCAGTTTTGTAGTTGTCGGTCCGCTTGAGTAAAGGAAGTACTGCTCTGTAACCTGATAGTTTTTAGTAAACCGATGATAAGTCGAGTTTGTGTTAATTATCATGCCTTCGGTCGTAGTCACTTCGGCAACGTTTATATAGTCTGTTCCCTCTGTCTGACCTGTATTTACCGTTACGCTTACAAGCAAGTCTGCCGGCAGCATACTTTCAGGAACACTCCATGTTATAGTCTGCCCGCTTATCTTCCATGTAATCTGATCTGCTATCACTGTACCGCTTTGCGTGCCGGTAATGCCGCTAGTATCGATGGAAAGTCCCGCAGGAATGATATCCACAACTGTAAACTGCGTCGAACTCCCTGAAGAAGGCGGCGTTACAGGAATAGGCGAAACAGGAGCCGGCGTTCTAAAGTTATCCGTCCATGGTACAACAGGACTTCTCGGTCCAAGCACCCATTGCACGGGTGCTGTTGGCGTTGTATGATGCAGTTGCCAGTTCACTGGTATACCTGAACTTTGCACTACAGAAGGGGTGGCCGGAGTCACTACAGCAGGAATAACAGCCTTGCCCGGCGAAGAAACTACCGTTATGGTTGGCGCAGTAGGACTTAAAGATTCAAACATAGCTTGAACATTAGCCGCTCGCACTTTCAATTCCAACGCAGCATTTCTGTTATAGAATATATCTGATTTGCCGGCTGAGTTTAGCTTGTCCGTATAAACAAACCCGGAAAGGTTAATATCCGTAAGGTTGGTGCAACCGCTAAACATCTGAGTCATGTTGGTTAATGCATCTGATTTAAATGTACTTAAATCAATAGTGATAAGCTCTGTACAACCAGAGAACATATAAGACATGTCCGTAACTCTCGCAGTATCAAACGTACTCAAATCAAGCGATGTAAGCCCGCTGCAATTGCTGAACATATTACTCATGTTGGTCACATTTTCGGTATTGAAGCTACTAAGATCAAGCGATGTAAGTGAACTGCATCCACTGAACATGGAATACATCAAACTCACTGTTTCGGTATTAAAGTTGCTTACATCAAGCGATGTAAGTGCTCTGCAGTTGCTGAACATGCCACTCATCGTGTACCAGCGAGAAGTATCAAAACTGCTCACATCAAGCGATGTAAGTGAACTGCAGCCGCTGAACATGCCGGCCATCATATACCCCTGTGAAGTATCAAAACTGCTTACATTAAGTGACGTAAGCGCGATGCACGCCTGAAACATATACTCCATGTTACCAACTTGTGAGGTATCAAAATGGCTTAAGTCAAGCGACTCTAGACTACTGCAGCCTTTGAACATGTTTTTCGTGGAATATGCACTTCGGGTATCGAAATTTTCAAGCCCTATCAAACCTGCCGTCGTCAGTGAAGAACAACCATTGAACATGGATGTAAAACTAGTGACCTTTGACGTGTCAAAACTGCTAACGTCAAGATATGTCAATGAAGAACAACCAGCGAATATGCCGAAACTAGCATCCCCCACAGAGGTAACATTCTCAGTGTTAAAATTGCGCAAATCAAGACTGGTTAACCCTATACAATTTGCAAACACACCTTCCATATTAGTGACTTTTGACGTATCGAAACTGCTTACATCAAGCGATGTAAGCGCCCTGCATTCGTAAAACATCATTCTCATGTTTGATACATTTGCGGTGTTAAAATTGCTCAAGTCAAGACTGCTCAATTTTTTGCAATCTCTGAACATATAGTCTATGTTCGTCACATTCCCGGTATCAAAATTACTAAGATTAAGCGATATAAGTGCACTGCAGAAACCGAACATCTCCTTCATGTTGATCACATTCTCGGTATTAAAACTACTTACATCAAGCGATGTAAGTGAAGTGCAGTTGCTGAACATCCGATACATGTTTGTGACCCTTGATGTGTCAAAATTACGCACATCAAGCGATGTAATCCCCACGCAATATTCGAACATGGCTTCCATGGTGGTCACATTCTCGGTATTAAAGTTACTTACATCAAGCGATGTAAGCGCGTTGCACGACGCAAACATGCAGGATATATCGATCACATTCCCAGTATCAAAATTGCTGACATCAAGCGATGTAAGTGACCTACACCACGAAAACATGGCTTCCATCGTGGTCACATTCTCGGTATTAAAGCTGCTAACATCAAGCGACGTAAGTGACCTACACGATGCAAACACAAACGCCATCGTGGTCACATTAGATGTGTCAAAGCTATTAACATCAAGCGATGTAAGTGAAGTGCAGTTATAGAACATAAATTCCATTGTGGTCACACTCTCAGTATCAAAATTGCTAACATCAAGCGACACAAGTGAACTGCAATAATAGAACATTCCAGACATGTCTGTGACACTAGATGTGTCAAAGTGGCTTAAATCAAGAGATGTTAAACGCAAACAGTTATAGAACATTTCATGCATGTCTGTAACCTTAGATGTATTAAAGCTACTAAGATCAAGTGATGTAAGCGCAACACACTCATAAAACATCTCTTGCATGTCTGTAACATTAGATGTATCAAAGCTACTAAAATCAAGCGATGTTAAATATCCGCAGTTATAGAACATCCTCTTCATGCTTGTAACCTTGGATGTATCAAAACTACTAAAATCAAGCGACGTGATTCTTGTGCAATTGTAAAACATGTTATCCATCGTGGTCACATTCGACGTGTCAAAATTGCTAACATCAACAGATTGAAGATAATTACAACTATAGAACATATTGTCCATTCTAACGGCTTTATCTGTATGCAGATATGACATGTTGTTCAAACTTGTCATATTGTTGAAGTTGTAAAACTGATTGTTCGCAACATTTTTCGCCGTAAGCCACACACCGCCATATCCGCCAACAAAAACGTCTTGTCTGCCAGTGTCATTTGTTATTGCCCATGCAATGACCTTGGCTTTGTCAAAATCCGGATTGGCGGTAGTGTCTGTTTCTGTGGCATCCCATACTTTCAAAACGGCTTTGCCGTTCCACTGCGGGTAATCAGCCAAAAACGCTGCGGGGGTACTGTAATTCTTGGGTAAATTGACGAATGTGACAGACGTAACAAAATTCTTTGGTATGGCCGCCCCACTGGGTTGACGCCACCATGCATATGTGTTAGTCGAACCACCATCTCCAGCACTCAACATAGGTCTTACAAGCGGCGGCGCAGTCGTCGTAATTTTATAGTCAATCTTACTTCCTTCGCGCACAAGCACAGGGTCTGTTTCTGTTCCGTTTTCCCAGTCGCCGGAGTTTACCCGCGCTGTTTTTGTAGGCGGAAGCGCGGTCATCTCATCAGCTTTCAAATAGTACAAATTTGTAACATTCTGCGCGGCATTCGTTTGATATGTAAGCTGTATATCATTTGAAGAACTGATATTATGGCTATTGCTGATAATATAGTATTTGTCGCCGTTGTACGTAATAGTCTGCGGTTGCTCAATCCAATATTTCTGATAGATAATGTCTGCCATCAGGGTTTCAGGGGCTCGTATAACCGTACTTGTCCCTTGTCGAATGAAGTTAACGGTGGCAGTTGCCTCAATAGGAACAATGTTGACCGTTACTTCTTCATAGTTAATACGAGTAAGTACATCACAAGCATGCCAGAAATATTTAGTATAAAAACCAAAGCCCTGTGAACCGTACTTTCCGCCTTTAACCTCATCTTCAGATACATTAGCGCGAATAGCTCCATCCACATACACTTTAAAAGCGCGTGTGTCAGGATTAATTTCTGTATTAACACGGAAAGGCGTGCTATCCAAATTGCGAATATTCGTTTTAATGGTAGAAATCAAAGTGCGCGTACCTTCTTCCCGACGCTTGGTATAATCAATCGCAAAGATATCATCAGAGCTTAGCGGAAGAGAAGGAACAGCGCTCTGATTACACAACACATTTTCGAAGTAATAAAGCTGTAAATCAGCTGTACTGTTAAGATTAAGATCTCCCTCTTCACTTTCATCTCTTGTAACAGTCAAAACAAGTGCGTAACCCGTGTATTTGATGTCATACTTCCCATCGATGTTTTTTGTGCTACTGACTTTCATCTCTCCATTAAAAAGATACCCCGATTCTGAAAAGGTATGAAAATTCATATTTGACGGAGTCAAAATGAACGCATTACCGCGAGATTTGAAATTTGTACCCGAAAATACAGCGTCTGTGTATTCGCCTCCGTTATATCCGAAGAAAGAAACATCTCCGTCCTGCGCTACGACGTGATTAGGCACAGCTGTTCCGTTATACTGCGCGGAAACTGCCTCAGTGTATGCTGTGTCATACCCGGGATACTCCGCCCTTAAAGCCCAATCAACATCTTGAATAGCAGGCGGAACTGCAAGCGGGTTTTGCGGATACTTAAATACAACATCTCCTACAGGTGCGGCAAGCGAGCCGCCTAAGCTTTGCGCAAAACCAACGACAAACAGCGCAAATACCAAAAGTATTGCGCTCAAGTTTTTCGCCCATCTCGGAAGAGTTCTTATTCTCTTCTTTATTTTACCAATCATTTCTCTTTATCCTGTTTATTACTTTTTGTTTAGCTAAGCGCCGTTTGCAGCGCAGTGTCAATTAAAATCTGACCCGCATCGGTCGGCGGAGTATTATCATCGGCGGTATTCCACCAAGATGTGCGATAGTTCTTCACGCCTGATGCCTCGCATTTCACTTCTATCTTTAATGTCGCATCCTCATATTCCGAACCCAATCCGCTTGCCAAACGCACTGACGTAAACAGATTAGGTGCGCTCGTTTCGGGCTCTAATATACCTTTATAGTAATAATATCCATCGGCGGCACAATAGTACCAATTTGTTGTGTCAAGGTCATCGATAATAATAATATCAGTCATATTCGCCTCTAAAACACTTGTTCCGTCCGACGCAACAAGTGTCGGCAGCACAAGCAAACGTACCACTCCGGGATCTTTCCCCAAATTCTGAGCACCAACAGTCTTTTCTACAATCTCCCCGGCATTCGGCGGCGTGTCAGGTTTGCTGAAAATATCAACAACACGAATATCAAAACTGCCGCTTTTCCCTTGAAAGCGGTTAACTATGTTGTCTTGTGCAGAAAACCAAGCCAAAGTTCCGCTTATGCTTACGACAATGATAACCACCAAAGCTACGACCAATGTCCAAGCTTTGTGAGATTTATAAAATGCAGCAATTTTCTTATGTAATTTCACGCCGTAATCCCTCCGAAGGATGTATGTATAGTATGTGTCGTTTTTATCTTTTTATCTTCTTATCCATGCGACAAGTACAATTGCCGCAATCAGTGTTAATATTATAGCCAGTGTTAAAATCAGATTTTGTGCAATAAAATCTAAAACTCCGCCAATAACGGGAATATGAAAAGCAACCTTTCCGACCAAATCCCGCGCATAAACTATCTCGTTGTCCGGTGCCGCGTTCGCTGTGCCCTTTGTACGGAAGCTCGGCTTATCGCCCAGGGCAACGCCATCGAGAACCTCTGTCACCTTGTGCGTTATCGGAAGTTCTTCTCCCACGCGATGAAATGTGATAACATCTCCGATTTTAATGTCGCTTGCGGCTGTTTTTGTGGTTACAATCAAAGAATTTTGCGGTATAGTGTCCTGCATTGACTGTGACCTTATAGAAAATATCGCAAAGCCGGGCAAATTATTGTTTGCGCCGCATATGTTGTAAATCAAAACAACATTAAGCAAAAATAAAATAACTGTATAGCAGATGATTTTCCATATCCGCAAATTCCGTTTGGGCTTTTCTACAGTGCTCTTTTGCGTGTCCTGCTCTGGTATCGCCTTCTGTTCAGGCTCTATCGGCGGCTCGGTTTTCGGCAAAGTAACTACTTCCGCCGCCATTTCAGGCACGAAAGTAATATTCCTGACCAAACTTTCTTCGCCGTCAATCCATTTTGTAAGATCGGCAACAATAAGTTCGATATCAAGTTTTGCAGAATCCGATTTGTTCATATGTAAATTCGTTTTTAACTCAATAGCAATTTCACTAAATCAATATACACTTTTTTGTTAAACTCAAACATTTGCATATTGCCTTAGTGTGAAACAATCCACTAAACGCTTTGCGCCAATGGTGCTTCATTTTTTTTGTACTTTTTGCGCTTTATGACTATCGCCAGTAAGATAGATGCAATCAAAACCGCAGTTCCAATCACAAGATATGTAACTGTTTGTTCAGTCTTACCCGTTTTCGGCGGACTTGCTTCCTCATCTCTTACAGCATAAAATTTCCAACCTAACTCGGCAACACTCTTTTCGTAAAAAAGATTGGTCGAGAGAGTCGGATCTAATTGTATGTCAAAGGTCAAAACTCCCTGTCTGCCGCCTTCATAGATACCCAAATCCAGTGCGTTATCAACCATTCCACCGCCGTTAAGACCGTCAATCGAGCCGCTGTAAATAGTTTCGCCGTCTAATTTCATGTCGATTTCAAGCTCTTCTAAAAGTTTTATCATGCCGGTTTGCTCCATCGGCGTTGCCGAAAGATAAAGACGATATTTCTTGCTGTCATCTGACAAACTTTGGATGATAAGTTTTTTCGAGATTTTGTCGCCGGGAAGTAAATCTTTTGCTTCTATGTAATAATCACCGTTTCGCTCTACATTAATACCAAACGAGTCGGCAATCAAAAAAGAATCGGGGAGCTCCATTTTTTGAGTTGAAGCAGACACAGGTATCGTAAGTGCCACCATAATAATTGCGCACAAAACGATTGTACTGATAAGCTTTTTCATAAATGGATCTCCCCTTGTTTATTTTAAGTCGTTCTTTTTAATGTACTTAGATTTTATGAGCAGAATGCAACCATTGCTGCATAAAGTGCCGCTGTACCACCAGAGTTCGGTACCCACTCTGCCAATGCGTCAGCAGTATTCTGGATAGCTTCCATTTTGACGTTAAGGTCATATGTTATCTGAGCATACTCGTTTCCGGCATCTTCATCCAAAGCTACAGAGTTCAGCAAAAGCGGCGATGTTGTTCCCGGAAGAAGCTCGCCGATATAGTAGAAGTAACCGTCAGCAGTGTTGTAGAACCATTTGCCTGCGTTTATAGTTGCGCTTGTGTTAAGGAAGTTAAGAGCGATATTTGCGTCAAGCGCAGAAGTTGCTGTAACGGCAGGCTTACCTACTGTCCAATCAGCTGTAGTTGAAACACTACCGTCATAATAGCGGTATCCGAATTTTGCTGTATCAAGAACGATTTTTCCGGCAGCATTAGTTTTGATAGCACCATCAGCAAGTTTGATTGCCTGAAACTTGCCTACGCCAAGTTCGAAGTATGCAACATAACCAATAGCTGTCGAGTCTGTAGCAGACACTGAGCGAAGAATAGTTACATAATCAGGAGTTGTGTGGCCACTTGCGAAGTCGTCGTCAGAAACTCCTGTGAAAGAAGGGGAAGCTGTATTGTAAGCTGTAGGATCCATAGTAACAGGGATTCTTGTGCCCGAAACCGAATCAGCCTGTACGGCAGTTTCGGAAATTGCACCGCCATTGGCTAACACTGTAAGTGCTTCGTCAAAGCTCATGCGTACTAACGCACCTGTTTCTCCGGTATTAGCAACACCAACTTCTTTAGTGATTTCCTGACCGGGTTTCCAATTAGTCGGCGGGGTAAATCTTTCGAAAATACCTACAGATCCGCCAAGGGATTTGCTTTCGAAACGGTTGACAACATTGTCAGAAGCTGTGAACCATGCATATGTACCGGCTGTCGCGAGAATCACCGCGAAAGCAAGTGCAACAGCAAGAATCACTTTTTTGTGTTTGAAATTGCTTTTTTGCTTTGCCATTTTTTTGAACTCCTTTTGTTTTAAAATTGGTTTTAAAAAATTTTTTATAATAAATAAATTATTGTGCAATTTATTATTTTACAATACTTTTTGTAATCAATCGCTATTTTCTGAATCCATAGCCGTTTATTACAACTAGCCGATAACACGAGTGTTTCAATGGTTTTTCACCTTTTTTCCTTTTGTTTTTCGCTAATTTTCCACACTTTTATTTCAACTCTTTGTATACTATATCACAATTGTGACAATCTGTCAATACTTTTTTCAAAAAAACTTTTTATTTTTGCTTTTTTCTTTGAAAAACGCATATATACGCGCGTTTTTCGCGCTTTGTTACAAAGTGTAAAAAACACTGTTTTTATGCTAATAACAACATTTTTCAACAAAATGCAAAAACGCCAACCCTAATATCAAGGGTTGGCGTTGTGATTTTTTTGCTTATGTCACATAGGTTGTGTTCTTTTCCGAAAAAGAAAGTAAGTGGTGGAGATTACTGGAATCGAACCAGTGACCTCTTGCATGTCAAGCAAGCACTCTAACCATCTGAGCTAAACCTCCAACAAATAAACCGTATAATAGTATAGCACATTCTAAAAATAATTTCAAGCCCATTTTTTCAAACATAATACTATATGCAATTTTTTTCTGAATTCTCTTGCTTTTTATTATAATGTATGATATAATTTACTTTAATTGAAGCATGATAAAAAATTAAGGATAGGGAAATGAACATCCACTTTGAACCAGAGTTTGAAACCACTGTAAAAATTAAAGTTGTCGGCATCGGAGGCGGCGGCGGAAATGCGGTGAATCGTATGATTCAAAGCGGTATAACATCTGTCGAGTTCGTCACAATCAACACTGATTTGCAAGACTTGCGCTCATCAAAAGCGTCTACTAAAATCGAGATAGGCTCTAAATCCACTAAAGGCCGCGGCGCAGGCGGCGACCCCGACAAAGGTCTGCGTGCCGCGGAAGAAAACCGCGAAGAGATTGAAAACGCTCTTAAAGGCGCGCAAATGGTCTTTATAACCGCAGGTATGGGCGGCGGAACCGGCACAGGTGCCGCTCCGATCGTGGCGGAAATCGCACACGAGCTCGGCATATTGACTATCGGTATCGTTACGAAGCCTTTCGCCTTTGAAAGCAAGGGTCGAATGGCAAGAGCAGAAGTCGGCATAGCAGCACTGAAAGAAAATGTTGACAGCCTGCTTGTTATCCCGAACGAACGTCTTAACCTCTTCTCTGAAACGAAAATCACCCTCGCGAACGCCTTTGCTATGGCGGATGACGTTCTGCGCCAAGGCGTTCAGAGCATCTCTGACCTCATCAACGTGAACGGCTTTATAAACCTCGATTTCTCGGATGTTAAGTCTGTTATGGAGGGCGCAGGGTTCGCTCATATGGGAGTTGGAACAGCCCATGGCAAGGACAAAGCAGACGAAGCCGCAAGAGCCGCCATTTCAAGCCCGCTTTTGGAAACTACAATCGACGATGCTACAGGCGTCTTGATAAACTTTACTATCCCCGCCTCTGTCGAACTTGAAGAGGTTACCA
>JGI994J12354_10004827_pt1 | contig 11924 bp, 12 predicted proteins | sample IntmicLarv3ML3BL_FD_12354 | JGI IMG/M metagenome (IMG submission 12354) | reverse complement strand
GTTTGAAAAGTCTATTTTGTAAATTCTTGCTTAAATCTCTGCTAAGATGAAATCTCCCCCTCTCTCAAGACGCTTTCGGCTTTACTATTTTCTGTACGCATGATACAATTATCACAACGGCTATGATGTAAGATGAAAACTTTGACGAGGTGTGTTTATGACCCAAATCGCCCTAATTGCTGATATTCACGGAAACAAGCCCGCTCTTGATGCCGTTGCGCAGGATATTGCGCAGCGCAAGATCGAGCAGATATACTGTCTGGGCGATGTCTGCGGGCGGGGGCCACTGGGCAGCTACACCTTTGACTGGTGCATGGAGCATTGTCAAGTCTTTTTGCAGGGCAACTGGGAGGAATTTCTCATCAATGGCTTCGGGTCACACTATCTGGAGCATGACATTGGTTGGGAACGGCTGGCGAAGATGAAAAAGCTTCCATTTTATCACAAATTCTGGCTCTCGGGACGGCGGATACACCTCTTCCACGGGCGGCCGGTTTATCCGGGCGTGCTCATGCCGGAGGATTCTGTTGAGGATAAAAAGCGGATGTTCACAGTGGTGCCCGATGAGTTCCCACCGGATATTGTCGGCTATGCGGATATTCACCGGCAGCTCAAGCACGATTTGCAGGAGGATCCCCGTGTGCTCTTCAACACCGGTAGCATTGGCAATTCATACAGTACCCCGAACGCCCACTACGTGATTTTGCGGGGCGAGCTGGACGCACAGCAAAAAGCACCGTTTTCGCTGGAGTTTGTCAGTCTCCCCTACGATAACCGGGAAGCGGCGCGTCTGGCCTGGGAGCAGAGCCATTGGTTCAATGCGGCCGCCTACGAGGAGGAGGTCACGGAGGGAACGTGGCATATGATACGGTGAGTGGTACTTATACTCCCTCTTATGAGGGAATATTTTTTGCGAACTTTTTCATTGATTTAGTGTTTCTTTTTTTCATATAGCTTTTCCCAGGTTTCGCTTGAGGCGAATTACTTTTTGCCAAGAGCGGTAAAAAGTAACTCAAAACGCCCTTTTTCACCGAATTTATCTCCAGCGATGGGAATGCGAAGCACTGTCATTCCGAGCGGAGCGAAGAATGACAGTAAAGAAAAAATCCACCGAATTGTTCGGTGGATTTTTATTATTCACAATTTAGGAAGCCTTACTTCACCATGCTGGCGACTTCGTCAGCAAAGTTATCTTCTTTCTTCTCAATGCCCTCGCCCTTTTCAAAGCGGACAAAGCCGGTGATTTCGATTTCGCCGCCCAGCTCCTTGGCTACGTTTTTCACGTGCTGCTCGACGGTGATTTTGTTTTCCTTGACATAGGGCTGGTTCACGAGGCAAATATCCTCGAAGAACTTGTTCATGCGACCTTTGACCTTGCCCTGCGCAATTTGTGCGCTCTTGGCTTCGTCGAGACCCTTTTCCTTGTTCTCCTCGATGGCCTTTGCCAGCTGAATAGCCTCTTCCTTGGCAATCTCCTCAGCGGGGATGACGGAGTTGTCCAAGTACATGGGGCGCATGGCGGCAATCTGCATGGCAACATCCTTGCCCAGAGCAACCACGGTGTCGTTGCCCTTTAGGTTATCGGACACGGCCAGATTCACCAGCACGCCGATGCGGCCGCCCATGTGGACGTAAGCAACGGTGGTGTTCTCGTCATAACGGGCGAAGCGGCGGATTTTGATGTTCTCGCCGATGGTGAGAATCTTCTCCTGCTGCATCTTCTCCACAGTCACGTCGGTGCCGGGGTACGGCAGAGCCATGAGTGCGTCCAAATCAGCGGGGTTACCCTTGGCAACAACAGCGGCAATGTCCTTGACAAAAGCCTGGAAGGTCTCGTTCTGGCCGACAAAGTCGGTCTCAGCATTGACTTCCACGACGGCACCGACAGTGCCGTCAACGAGCGCATGCACAATGCCCTCGGCAGCAATACGGCCGGCCTTCTTCTGCGCAGCGGCCAGTCCCTTTTCACGCAGGAACTCGACGGCCTTATCCATATCGCCATCGCTGGCAACCAGCGCCTTCTTACAATCCAGCATACCAACGCCGGTCATTTCGCGCAAATTCTGTACGTCTTTTGCGGTATAAGCCATTTTTCGTTTCCTCCTAAATTCGTAAATATATCAGTTATTCCGCAGCAGGAACCGCAGCCTCGGGGGCTGCATCAGCACCTTGATTGCCCTCAATGACGGCGTTCGCCATGACGGAGGCAATCAGCTTGATGGCGCGGATGGCATCATCGTTGCCGGGAATGACATAGTCAATTTCGTCGGGGTCACAGTTGGTGTCAACGATGGCAACAATGGGGATACCCAGCTTGCGGGCCTCGTTGATGGTGTTGCGCTCCTTGCGGGGATCAACGACAAAAATGGCACCGGGGAGCTTGCGCATGGTGGCAACGCCGCCCAGATATTTTTCCAGCTTTGCAATCTCGCCCATCAGCTTGAGCACTTCCTTCTTAGGAAGCATGTCGAAGGTACCGTCTTCCTGCATCTTCTTGAGCTGGTTGAGGCGGTCAATACGACCGCGCATGGTCTTGAAGTTGGTGAGCATGCCGCCGAGCCAACGGGCGTTAACAAAGTACATGCCGCAGCGCAGAGCCTCTTCCTTGATGGCATCCTGTGCCTGCTTCTTGGTGCCGACGAAGAGCACGCTCTCGTTGTTGCCGGCGACTTCGCGAACAAAGCTGTAAGCGTCTTCCAGCTTCTTCACCGTCTTTTGCAGGTCAATGATATAGATACCATTGCGCTCGGTGTAAATGTAGGTTGCCATCTTGGGGTTCCAGCGGCGGGTTTGGTGACCGAAGTGGACACCTGCTTCGAGTAGTTGTTTCATGGATACGACTGCCATTTGTTTTTCCTCCTTTTTGTTGCGGATGCAAGGTCTCCCCCACACCCCCACCGAGACATTCAGCCGAAAAACGCCCACCCTTACGGGCACAGGGAATTTCGTCCTGCCTCGTGTGTTTTACCTGGGCACGCATATTGCCTAAGCTTTGGTATTTTATCATAGTATTGCCGCAATTGCAAGGGTTTTCTTCATCTTTCCCCAACGATTTCGCTCACTGCGGCCAGAAACGCATCCATCTCCTCGTCGGTGCCAATGGAAATACGCAGATGGTTGAAAATTCTCGGCTGATTCCAGTAGCGCACCAGGATATTGCGCTCCCGCAAAGCGGCGAAAATCTCCTGCGCCGCCACCGTTGCATGAGCGGCGAAAATGAAGTTGGCCGCTGAAGGACAAACAGTAAAGTCCAACGCTTCCAACGCCGCCATCACACGGCTGCGGGTAGCGCTGATTTTCTCCGCTGCGGCGGTAAAATAAGCACCATCTTCGATGGCTGCCGCAGCGCCCGCAAGGGCAATGCGGTCGAGCGGATAGGAGTTAAAGGAGTTTTTCACCGTGTCCAGCGCCGCAATCAAATCCGCCTGCCCCATGGCATAGCCCACCCGCAAGCCCGCAAGCGAGCGGAATTTGGACAGGGTATGCACCACCAGCAGGTTGGGGAATTCGTCAATGAGCGTCACCGCACTCTCGCCGCCGAAGTCAATGTAAGCCTCGTCGATGATGACAGGAACAGCAGGGTTTCCCTCCAGAATCCGGCGAACATCCGCAAGGCAAAGCGCAATGCCGGTGGGCGCATTGGGGTTTGCGAGCACCACGCCGCCCTCTGCGCCGAAAAAGCGCTCCACGGGAATGGTGAAATCCTCATTGACCGGAATAATCTCCTGCTGCACTTCATAATAATTCGCATACACCGGATAAAAAGAATAACTGATGTCCGGCACTTTGATTGCTTTTTCCGAATCAAAGAGGGCGTAAAAAGCCAAGCTTAGCACCTCGTCCGAGCCGTTGCCCGCAAAGACCTGCTCGGTCTGTAAGCCGTACTTTTCCGCCACAGCCGTGCAAAGTACAGTGCTGTTCGGGTCGGGGTAGCGGCGCAAATCCTCATTCACCGCCGCCTGCATGGCGGAGAGTACCGCCGCTGAGGGCGGGTAGGGGTTTTCGTTGGTGTTGAGCTTGATGAGATTGCTCACCTTCGGCTGCTCGCCGGGTACGTATGGCGTTAAATTTCTGGCTCGACGGCTCCAAAACTGCTTCATGGCTGTCTCTCCCCCTCAGTGTCAAGTAGCTTTTTTATCATTCCCTCGGCCTTGCGCCGGGGTAGCATCATCTCGTGGCCACAGCCGTGGCAGCGCAGCTTGAAATCCATGCCAACCCGCAAAATCAGCCAGCGCTTGCTACCGCAGGGGTGTTGCTTTTTCGCTTCAAACGCCTGCCCTGCAATGAGTTGCATGAATTTCACCTTCCCTCATGGTTTTAATTATATCAGTCGACGAGTAAACGTCAAGGAAAAGAACGTCACAAGAAAGGAACCCGAACATGAAATTACAATATCTACCGGAGGGGCTTTTGCTGCACAGCAAGGAAAACCTGCGCAACTGTCAAAGCATTGCCGCACTCCGCACCGCCAAGCTTTTGGGCACTGTGCTCGAAGGCAGCGCAATCCGCTGCGATGCCGCCCACAATTTAATTGTCCAGTGCGGGTCGTTTAAGGTCATTATTCCCCGTGAGGCCTGCGCCTTGGGCATCGCCGAGGGCACAACCCGAGAGGTGGCCATCCTCTCCCGGGTGGGAAAGCCGGTGGCCTTTCTCGTGGAGGAGGTCATTGAACAGGCGGAGGGCGTGCAGGTCATCGGCTCCCGCCGAAAAGCGCAGCAGGCAGCGCTTGAGATGCTGTTGGAAACCGTTGCAACGGGCATGGTTCTACCGGCAGTAGTGACGCATTTGGAGCCTTTTGGGACTTTCGTGGACTTAGGCTGCGGGGTCATCAGCATGATTCCTATTGAGCACAGCTCCGTTTCCCGCATTGGCCATCCCAGAGAGCGCTTTTCCGTCGGGCAGAGCATCTTCGTTCTGGTCACCGGCGTGGATAAGGCTCTGCGCCGCTTTACCCTCTCGCACAAAGAATTGCTTGGCACTTGGGCGGAAAACGCCGCCCATTTCGCCGCAGGAGAGGCCGTCACCGGCTTCGTGCGGGGCGTGATGAACTACGGGGTTTTCATCGAGTTGATGCCCAATCTGACGGGGCTGTCCGACGCTTCTTCCGGTCTGCTGGAGGGCGATCGGGTTTCGGCCTATATCAAGACTATTTTGCCGGAGAGCCGAAAGGTCAAGCTACGGATCATTGAGCTGCTCCCCGATTTGAAATCGCCGCCGCCTCTTCAGTATTTCGTCACCAATGGCAGGCTTGGTGGTTGGAGCTATGAGGGCTAATTCTTCTTAATTTCGTCCCAGTAGCGCTTGGCCGCCTGCTCGGTTTTGTTCTCGCCATATTGATAATAGGTTTTGTTTTTCAACTTATCCGGCAAGTATTGTTGCTTTACATAGTGATGCGGGAAATCGTGCGGATATTGGTACGTCAACCCCCGCCCGAGCTTCTTCGCACCGCTGTAATGGGCATCTCGAATGTGGTCGGGAACCGGCCCGGAGTTCCCCGCCCGCACATCTGCCATAGCTGCAAAGATACCATTCACGCCCGCATTGGACTTGGGCGCCGTTGCCATCAATATCGCCGCATCGCCCAGCGGAATGGCCGCCTCCGGCAGACCAATCATGTTCGCCGCATCCACGCAGGCCTTTACAATGGGGATAATCTGCGGGTAGGCGAGGCCAACGTCCTCGCAGGCCGTCACCATCATACGGCGGCAGGCGGACACCAAATCCCCTGCCTCCAGCAACCTTGCCAGATAGTGCAGCGCCGCATCCGCATCTGAGCCGCGGATGGATTTCTGCAATGCCGATACGATGTCGTAATGCTCGTCGCCATCTCTGTCGTAGCGCATAGCGGACTTCTGCGCTACCGATTTAGCATCCTCCAGCGTGACAAGCGTTTCACCTTTACGCTCTGTCGATGCATTGAGCAAAAACTCCACCGCATTGATGGCCTTGCGCACGTCACCGCCGCAGGCGGCGGAGATGTGCTTCTCTACACCATCCTCAATGTCAAGTATTTTTCCTTCACGGTCGCTCCACAGTCGAAAGGCTCGTTCGATGGCCTTTTGTGCCGCTGCCGCAGTCACAGGTTTGAATTCAAACACGGTGGCACGGGAGAGCACGGCGCTGTATACATAGAAATACGGATTTTCTGTGGTGGAGGAAATCACGATCAGCTTACCGTTTTCCATGAATTCAAGCAGAGATTGCTGCTGCTTCTTGTTAAAGTACTGAATCTCATCCAAATAGAGCAGCACGCCGCTGGGAGCAAGCATGGTGTCCACATCGGCGAGAATTGCCCGAATGTCGGAAATAGACGCCGTGGTGGCGTTGAGACGGTGCAGGGTGCGCTTGGTCTGGCTCGCAATGATGCTGGCCACCGTGGTTTTCCCCGTGCCCGACGGGCCGGAGAAAATCATGTTTGGCACATGGCCGGAGTCAATCATGCGGCGCAGAAGTCCCTGCTTACCAAGGATATGCTCCTGCCCGACGACCTCGTCCAGCGTTGCGGGGCGCATTTGGTCTGCCAATGGCTGATACATGTTCTCACCCTCCAGCACCTATTTTTTGAAACAAATTCCCCTGTGAAGCACAGGGGAATTTATTTTTCGTTAATACAGGGGATATTTTGCGCAGATGGCAGCCACTTCACTGCGGATGCTGTCCGCTTTTACCTCGAAATCTGTGGCAGTCTCGGCAATGAGGCGGGCAATGACGGCCATGTCCTCTTCCTTGAAGCCCCGGGTGGTCACCGCAGGCGTGCCCATGCGCAAACCGCTGGTGACGAAAGGCGAGGCCGGGTCGTTGGGGATGGTATTTTTGTTGGTGGTGATGTTCACCTCGTCCAGCCGATGCTCCAGCTCCTTGCCTGTGATGTGCATGGAGCGCAAATCCACCAGCATCAAGTGGTTGTCCGTGCCGCCGGAGACGATGTGGAAGCCGTTGTCCACGAGGCCGGCAGCCAGCGCCTTTGCGTTTTTGACCACCTGCGCCTGGTAGGTTTTGAACTCGGGCTTGAGCGCCTCGCCGAAGGAAATCGCTTTGGCCGCAATGATGTGCATGAGCGGGCCGCCCTGGCTGCCCGGGAAAATAGACTTGTTGAGTTTTTTGTAAATTTCCTCGTCGTTGCAAAGCAGCATACCGCCGCGGGGTCCCCGCAGGGTCTTATGCGTCGTGGTGGACACCACATCAGCATAGGGCACGGGGCTGGGGTGTAGCCCCGCTGCAACAAGACCGGCGATGTGCGCCATATCCACGAAGAGGTATGCGCCCACTTCTTTGGCAATGTCGGCGAAGGTTTCAAAGTCGATGATGCGGGAATAGGCGGAGGCACCGGCGATAATCATCGTTGGCTTATGCTCATGAGCCAGCGCACGGAGCTTATCGTAGTCGATGTAGCCTGTTTCTTCGTCCACGCCGTAAGGAACGATATTGTAATTCAAGCCGGAGAAATTCACCGGCGAGCCGTGCGTCAAATGACCGCCATGCGCCAGATTCATGCCCAGAATCGTGTCGCCCGACTTGCACAGGGAAGCGTACACTGCATAGTTGGCTTGAGAGCCGCTGTGAGGCTGCACGTTTGCGTAATTTGCACCAAAGAGAGCCTTCGCCCGCTCAATCGCCAGATTTTCTGCAATGTCAACGCACTGGCAGCCGCCGTAATACCGCTTGCCCGGATAGCCCTCTGCGTACTTGTTGGTCAGCACTGTGCCTGCCGCTGCAAGGACGGCCGGGCTGACGAAGTTCTCTGAGGCAATGAGCTCAATGTTGCGGTTTTGGCGCTCATACTCGGCGATCACAGCTTGATAGACCTCTTGATCCTGCGTGCCAATCAACGCCATTGCTTCCTGTATCATCGTGGACTCCACCTTTCTTCCGTTCAATGTCAATCATACTTCTGCTGCGGATGTCGAAACTGCATCTTCCCTATCAAAGAAAAATATGATACCATTATACAAAAGAATTGCCATTATGACAAGGGAGCGAAAGCATGAAAAAATCAGAAAAAATGAGGTATATTCTCAACACTTTAACGAATTACTATCATGAAGCGCTCTGCTCGCTGGAATATACCGAGCCCTGGCAGCTCCTTTTTGCCGTGCGCCTGGCCGCCCAGTGTACCGATGCACGGGTCAATTTGGTCACGCCTGTGCTTTACGGGCGCTATCCAACCTTAGAAGAAATGGCGGCGGCGCATGTGGACGATGTCGCCGAAATCATCCACTCCACCGGCTTTTTTCGGGCGAAGGCGCGTGACATCGTTGCCACGGCCAATTTGCTGCTACAAAACCACGGTGGCGTGGTGCCGAACAGTATGGAGGCGCTGCTTGCGCTTCCCGGTGTGGGACGCAAGACGGCCAATCTGATTCTGGGCGACGTCTACAACCAGCCCGGTGTGGTGATTGTGGACACCCACTGCCTGCGTATCACCGCCCGTCTCGGTCTCACCGACGGCACCAAAGAGCCGGCNAAAGCGGAAGCACAATTACGAAAAATCATTCNGCCNGAGGAATCCAACGACTTTTGCCACCGCATTGTCCTCTTCGGTCGGGATATCTGCACCGCACGCAGTCCAAAGTGCGGCANCTGCAATCTTCTGCCCGTCTGCAAGCACCCGCAATGAGGGCGCAATCGCCGNAGCATGAAAATATTTCGGCGATTTTTGCGTTTTCTTTTTTGTGTTTTAATCGGTAATTATATACCGACTTGAGCTAATTGGAAACATTTCGGAGNAAAATNCTTCCCTACGCAGGAAAATGGGCAAAAAGCGGATATTGACTTATTTATCGCACTTTGTTAAACTGTAGATTATTGTGTCAAATAAGCAAAACCTTACATATTTAAGGAGGAATCAGCGTATGCGAGGATACGGTGCAATTTCTATTGGAAACCCAGGGTGGCTGGAAAAGGACAAGCCGGTTGCTGGGCCTTTGGATGCGATTTTGCGGCCAAAATTGGTCGCCCCCTGTAGCTCAGACACCCACACGCTGCATGGCGGCGGCGGGCCGAAGAAAGACTTGATTTTAGGACATGAGGCCATTGGCGAGGTGGTTGAAGTCGGCGAACTGGTGCGCAATTTTAAGCCCGGTGATATTGTGGCTGTGCCCTGCGTGACCCCCGACTGGATGGCACCCGGCATGCAAAACAGAAAGCACAACGCCCATGATCACGGGCCTATGGGCAGTTTCAAGTACGTGCGGGCGAAGGACGGCGTGTTTGCAGAGTTTTTCCACGTGAATCATGCGGATGCAAACCTTGCGCGCATACCGGAGGGCGTGTCTCCCGAGGCGGCGCTTATGACCGTTGACATGATGTCTACCGGCTTCCATGCTGTGGAGCTTGCCGAGGTCGGGTTTGGCGAAACCGTGGTTGTCATCGGCATCGGACCGGTCGGCTTGATGGCCGTAGCCGGAGCTCGCTTGCACGGTGCGGGGCGTATCATTGGCATCGGCACGCGTCCGAATTGCGTAAAAATCGCCCGTGAATACGGTGCCAACGACATCATCAGCTACAAGGACGGCGATATTGTCAAGCAGGTAAAAAAAATGACCGGCGGTGGCGCTGACAAGGTCATCCTCGCCGGCGGCAATGCGGAGACCTTCCAGCAGGCAGTTTCTATGACAAAAGAAATGGGTGTCATCGCCAATGTAAACTTCTTCGATGTTGCCGATACCCTGTCTATGCCCGCTCACGCCTGGGGACTCGGCATGGTGAACAAGGACATTCGCGGCGGCTTCTGCCTCGGCGGCGGCGAGCGGCTGCGGCAAATGATGGATGTGATTCAGTATGCACCGCTGGACACCACCAAACTCATCACGCACACATTCAGAGGCTTTGACCAGATGGAAGATGCGCTGCTGCTGATGGATTCCAAAGCGCCGGATTTGATTAAGCCGATTGTTTACATTGACTGAGTAGGTCTGGAGATAGAGAAAAGCCCATCGGCTGTGCCGGTGGGCTTTTTGTTACGATTTTTCGGCCTGCGCCTTCGGTTCGCCCGCTTCCATGAGGGGCTTGCGGGTCATGGTTGTGACCACGCTGAGCAGCATGAGAGCGCCGGAGACCAGCATCAGCAGTTGGATGCTGACAACGTCCGCCAAAGGGCCGAACACCAGCATGCCAAGCGGCAGCGCTGCGCCCGAAATCATGTTCATCACACTGAATATCCGCCCGCGGTACTCGTCGTCTACCCGCTCTTGCAGCATAGCCATGGAGGGAGCACTATAGGCAGGCGAAGAGAGTCCACCCAAAGCAAATAGAGCAAGGTAGGCCGGATAGCCAATGGGCAGACCCATGCCGAAGCAGCTCACCGCCGTGACGATGCAGGCCAGCACCATCGTGCGCACCCGATTGCGAAAGCCGCCCCAGGCGGAGATGATGATGCCGCCCAGAATCATGCCGCCAGAGTAAGAGACCTCCATCCCCATGAGCAGCAACGCATCCTCGCCAAAGGTGCGGGAAATTAGAAGCGGCGAGAGGAAGGCCAGAGGCGTCACCAAAAACATGAATATGGAGACGCTGACGAAAAAGATTTTCAAATAGCTGCGCTCGGCGATGTAATGCAGACCAAGCTTGAGTTCGGCGATGTAGTTGCTCTTCCCTTTTTGCGGCTGCCCCTTGTGCTTGTAACGGAACACGAAAAGCAGAATGAGAATGGCCATGGCGGCGGTGATGATGTCGATGAAAAAGATGAAGTAGAAGGGCACTGTCTTAATCAGCACGGCGGCCAGCATGGGCGAGAAAAGCAGAATGACCGACTGCATGCTGCCTTGCAGGCCATTGACCCGCATCAAATGCTCCTCCGGCACAATCTCCGGCAGGATGGCGTTGACGCAGGGCTGCTGCACGGCGCTGCCGAGGCCGCGGATAGCCAGTGCGATGAACATGGGGATGAGCGAGCTGTTGCCCGCACGCACCATGAACGCCAGGACCAGCGTTGCGGCGGCGATGCCGCCGTCCGAGAAGATGGCCAAGATTTTGCGGTTGTACCGATCCGCCCAGACACCCGCCAGAGGCGAGATCAGAAACGTAGGTAAAAAGCCGCAGAGGATGGCGATGGTCATGTAGATGCCGGAGCCGGTGGTGAGGTTGATGTGCCATGCGATGGCGTACTGCACCAGCATCGAGCCGAAAAAGCTGATGCCTTGGCTTGCTAAGAATATGGTGGTGTTTTTCTTCCAGTTTGTATGCATAATTTTTTCCTTCCCTCATTGCGAGGAACTAAGACACGTGTTTCATTATAACGGATAATATTTTTAATGTAAATCAAAATTTCAAATTTTTCTTCAGATGCGTCCGAAAAGGAACCATTGTTTCCCTTATTTCATAAGCTGAATTGAGAAATACTTTCTCCCAACAATTTGGTATCTGGAAAGGACTGAATCATATCATGAGACCTTCTAACAATCAAGCATGGGATACCGGAAGCGCTCGTCGAGGTCCCTGGGGCTGCGGCTGCGACTTCGGCCAGCGTCCAACCTGCCCTGCACCCTGCGACGACGGCTGCGGCGACGATGATGGCATCATCACCCTGCGGCACCCGCCGGTCTATGTGGAAATCGCCTCCACGCTGCTCAACCTGGTGAACGAAAACACGCTGATACCCATGAACTATTGCGACGGCATCTCCCCCACCGGCGCATCGCACAATCTGGGCGCAGGCACGGTGACTGTCACGCAAACCGGCTTCTACCGGGCGTTTTACTCCGCCGCATCCATGGTCGGCGGCTCGAGCAGCGTTGCGCTGAGCATCGATGGCAACGTAGTGCCTAACTCCCACCTGCCGCTGCCGACGGCGGGGGCTTCGGCGCGGGTGCTTCGGCGAGCTCCACCCGCTTACTGCCGCTTGTAGCAGGGCAAAACCTCGGCATCGTCGTGCTAGATGCCTGTCTGATTCCGGCGGTCAACCCCAATGGCAACAACGCATTGCT
>JGI994J12354_10004826_pt1 | contig 11925 bp, 13 predicted proteins | sample IntmicLarv3ML3BL_FD_12354 | JGI IMG/M metagenome (IMG submission 12354) | reverse complement strand
GTTTCTGTTGAAGCCATCGCCCAAAGCAACCCCGATTGGCTCTTCGTCCTGGATCGCGATGCAGCCACCTCTTCCGCCGGCGATGCGACTCCCGCGCAGGATGTTATCAACGATGCGCCTGCTCTGGCAAACGTAACCGCCGTAACCAGGAACCAAATCGTTTTTGCGCCCGCTGATACTTACACCAACGAATCCATCCAAACATACCTAAAACTCTTTTCCGACCTCGCGAATACCCTGAAGCAATAACCCATAGGAGTACATTACGTGTCAAAAATCACTGCAACAAGCAATGCCGGGGCTGAGTCTTCTCGGCTCCGGCATTGCGACAATCAATTAAAATTTTGGACAAGGCCTTTTATTTTTGCAACGGCTTTTGTTGCGCTGCTAGGTGTGCTATCCCTTTTCACAGGCGTGTATGATATCCGCAGCCAAGCGGATGGCCTCAACATGTTCTTTATCACACGCGTCCCAAGAACCGCCGCGCTCATGTTGACCGGAGCCGCCATGTCCATGGCAGGGCTGGTTACCCAACTGATAGTCCAAAATCGTTTAGTCGAACCGACCACTACAGGTGCTATCGAATGGGCGGGGCTGGGCCTAATTTTTGTATATCTCTTTTTTCCCGCGCCTACCCTTGTATTGAGAATGACAGGCGCTATCCTCTTTTCATTCATTGGCACAATGGCTTTCTTTTTATTCCTTAGGAAAGTCAAGCTACGTTCCTCCTTAATTGTTCCCATTATCGGCATGATGCTGAGTGCCGTCATCTCCGCCGTTTCAACCTTTATCGGGCTCACTTTCCAAATGACGCAAAATATCGAAAACTGGTTTATCGGTTCTTTCGCGCCTGTTCAAATCGGAAGATACGAGTACCTATGGCTCATTGTCATCATCACCATTATCATATTTCTCTACGCGGATAGATTTACGCTGGCGGGGCTGGGAGAAGATATGGCGACAAGCCTCGGCGCAAATTACAATCGCATCATTATCCTGGGAACGGGTCTTATTTCCTTTGCAGTGGGCATCGTTACTGCCGTCATCGGCAATCTGCCTTTTCTTGGTTTGATTGTACCAAATATAGTTTCCATGTATCGCGGCGATCATCTGAGGAGCAATCTGAAATGGGTATGTGTGCTGGGCATGGGCATTATCACCCTTTGCGATATCATTTCAAGAACCATCATTATGCCTTTTGAAGTCCCCGTCTCGCTCATATTAGGGACACTGGGTTCAATTACTTTTATCACTATCTTAATCAAGCAAAGGAGGAGAAGATGATTCGGTCCGCTAAAGCATTTCGCTCAAAGCAAGAAACCAGACGATATTGGATTTTGTTGATTACGCTCGTCGCCCTGAGCCTTTTGATGGTCTACGGCCTTTTGGTTTACAATAATCCCGTGCCCGTTACCTCGCCTTCCTTTGTTCCCATTGTCAAACGCAGAATGTACGCGGTAACCGCCATGCTGATTGCCGCTACCTGCCAAAGCATTGCAACCATTGCTTTCCAATCCATTACGAATAACCGCATCATCACGCCCTCTTTGTTAGGGTTTGAAGCGCTCTATTCCGGCATCAATACAAGCATCATCTTTTTTTTCGGCGCGGGCGCGCTTATTAGTTTTAACGGTGCTCAGTCTTTCATCATCCAGGTTGCAGTCATGATTGCTATGTGCCTCCTCCTTTACGGCTGGCTCCTCTCGGGAAAATACGGCAATTTGCAGCTGATGCTCCTTGTCGGCGTGATTATGGGAACAGGGCTTCGTTCCGTTTCCTCGTTCATGCGAAGGGTGCTTACGCCTTCGGAATTCGATATCTTGCAGGCGCGTTCCTTCGGTTCGGTTTCCAATGCGGATCCTTCGCAATTTCCGTTAGCCATTCCGATGGTCATTATTGCGGCTGTGCTCTTGCTGTGCTTTTCAAAAAAACTGAACGTTCTTTCCTTAGGCAGGGATACCGCTGCGGCATTGGGCGTCCCGCATCGGCCAAATACCATCTACGCGCTTATATTGGTTTCTGCGTTAATGGCCATTTCAACCGCACTAATCGGGCCTCTTACCTTCTATGGCTTCCTTATCGCCACCTTGAGCTATCAGGCCGCCAGAACCTATGATCATCGCCATATCTTTCCAATGGCGTTGGCTATCGGGTTTCTAATCATTACAGGGGCCTATTTCATTATGTTTCACGTTTTCCGCGCTCAAGGTGTCGTTTCTGTCATTATCGAATTATTCGGCGGAATCACATTTTTAGCCGTTGCGTTAAGGAGGGGTAGCTTATGATTAAGATTCAAAATGCAAAAAAGTCATATGATAAAGTGGAAATCGGTCCGTTAAATATTGAAATACCAAAAGCGGGCCTTACATCGCTCATCGGGCCTAACGGTGCCGGGAAATCCACCACATTGCTCATGATAGGACGACTTCTTGCCATGGATGAAGGGCAAATCAAGGTAGCAAACATGGATGTCAACACGGCAAAATCACAGGATTTGGCAAAAATTCTCACGATTTTGCGACAGGAAAATCATTTCGTCACACGTCTAACCGTCCGTCAGCTTGTAGGCTTCGGGCGCTTCCCTTACTCAAAAGGTAAGCTGACCAAATCGGATGAAGAGACTATTTCTAAGTATATTGACTTTTTGGAGCTTTCAAAGCTTGAAAACAGATATCTGGATGAACTGTCCGGCGGCCAGCGGCAACGAGCGTATGTCGCCATGGTTTTAGCGCAGGAAACGGAATACGTTTTGTTGGACGAACCATTGAACAATCTGGATGTAGCTCGCTCCGTTCGGATGATGGCACATTTGAAGCGCGCCGCCAATGAATTTGGTAGAACCATTTTAACCGTTTTGCACGATATCAATTTCGCGGCAAAGTATTCCGACCGCATCTGCGCTATGAAAGATGGCAAAATCGCTGCCTTCGGCACAGTCGATGAGATGATGGATGCGACCCTTCTGACAGATATTTTTAATACGAAAATCGAGATTATCAAAGGTCCTTACGGCCCAATTGCTATATATTGAAACAAGCTCCGATTTTAAATTCAAAATCGGAGCTTGTTTTACTATTTCACTACAATTTCCCCATCCACCGAAAGGGTGATGACCCGCCAGGGAATCGGCTTGCTGCATCCTCGCAAGGCCTGTCTGACGGCGATTTCAATGCCGCTGCAGCAGGGTACTTCCATGCGTGCAATCGTTACGCTCGCGATATCATTTTCACGCAGTATGGCTGTCAATTTTTTCGCATAATCGGTTTCATTCATTTTCGGACAGCCTATCAACGTGATTTTTCCTTTCATAAGTACCTTGTGAAAGCTCGCGTATGCGTAAGCCGTACAATCCGCCGCTATCAGCAGCTTCGCCTCGTTGAAAAAAGCGGCTTTGATCGGCGCTAACTCTATCTTTACAGGCCATTGATTCAGCTGTGAAGGCGCAAACACCGCAGCTCTCGTTCGCACATCCTTCTCCCGTATAATTGCCCGCGCAGGTGAAGCATGACCCCTCTCTGTTTCTGTCCCGATGCCCTTTTGAACCATGAAAAACCTCCCTTATCATACATAAAAAGCATAAGCTAAGGGAGGCATATTGTATGTGGTTTTTGCCACAAATTCATTTTACAAATTATTCGCTTAAATTTTCCGCTAAAAACTTTCTCAGCGCCGGAATAATCGGAGGACTTAAATTTAAAGGCAACTCATCAAAAGAAAACCACTGTAAGTCCAGACACTCTTCCTCCTGCAATGATTCCGTTCCCGAAAAGTCATCACAGATATACACCGTATCAATGATATATACTTCGTTTCCATCAGGATAAACATGATAAAGCTCCGGGCCGGAAAAGACCCCAAACAGCTCGAGTCAATTGGCTGTTAAGCCCGTTTCTTCAAAAAGTTCACGCTTGACAGCCTCTTCAACAACCTCGCCTAACTCCACACGCCCGCCATGGTAACCCCAACATTTGTTGTCGCGGCGCTGTTGAAGCAAGATTTTTCCATTTTTATGTATAATGACACTTGCGCCAAACAAGTGAAAAGGTTTCTTTCCCTCATCCATGTATATGCCCCCTTGTGTTTTTTGCTAATCAGGCGTTCTTTTTCGCAACGCACTCGATCTCCACCAACCCATTAAGGGGCAGGGCCGCTACCTGTACGCAGCTTCTGGCAGGGAAAGCACCATCAAAATAGCTTTCATAAATTTGATTTACTGTGGCGAAATCCCCCAGGTCTTTCACGAAAATCGTGGTTTTCACAATGTCCTGATAGCCTGCACCGACCGCTTTCAAAATCGCGCCAAGGTTTTTCATCGCCGCATGAACTTGGTTTTCAATCCCTTCCGCCAGCTTGCCCGTTCCGACATCAATCCCCAACTGCCCCGAGGTAAAAATCATCTTCCCGGCCTGCACACCTTGCACATAGGGTCCAATCGCTTTGGGCGCCGCATCGGTATGAATCACTTTCTTTTCCATTTTCATTCCCCTCCCTTTATTCCATATACCCGCCCTTCATGGGCGATACAGCATGTTCAGCGTATAGCTTCAACACACCATGGGTAAAACGATTCTTAGGCTTTTGCCACTTTGCCCCGCGTTCATTCAAAACAGCGTCGATTTCTTCTGCCGATAACCGCCGACCATTGATGCCGACAATTTCCAGCCTGCGATTTTCGATATCCAGCGAAATGATATCCCCTTCTTCTACGAGGGCAATCGGTCCGCCTTCGGCGGCTTCGGGAGAGACATGGCCGATAACAGGCCCCTTGGATGCGCCTGAAAAGCGCCCATCCGTAATCAAAGCGACATCTGCTGCCAAATCAGGATCGGAGCAGATGGCCTCACCCGTGTAGAACATTTCCGGCATGCCACTACCCTTGGGCCCTTCATAACGTACAAACACCGCATCGCCCGCCTTAATCTCACCGTTTAAAATAGCGTGGATGGCGTCCTCTTCGCTGCCAAAGGGTCGGGCGTTTAATTCCGCCTTAAACATGCCCTTAGGTACAGCGGAGTGCTTCACCACGGCGCCGTCGGGCGCAAGATTGCCATAGAGGATGGCAATAGAGCCATCAGAACCGATAGGATCATCGTAATCCCGAATAATCTCCGTGCGGGAAAGAGAAAACGGTGTCAATTGGCTTTCACACTTTTCATAATAGCCAGTCGTCTTCACTTCTTCCAAATTCTCGCCCAGCGTCTTGCCTGTGACCGTCATGCAATCAAGATGCAGATGCGCTTTTATTTCCTCCATAATGCGCGGCACGCCGCCTGCGTAATGGAAGTATTCCGCCGGCCACTTGCCCGTAGGACGAATATCCGCCAGATAATGCGCGCCGCGATGCAGTTTATCAAACATCCGCCCATCCAAATCAATTCCAAACTCTCTGGCAATAGCAGGCAAATGCAACAGCGCATTGGTAGAGCCCGAAATAGCGGCATGTACCAAGATAGCGTTTTCAAAGGACTTTTCTGTGACGATATCCCGCGGCGCAAGCCCCGCTTCCACCAGCCGCATGCTCGCTTCCCCTGCCGCATGCGCCGCCTTTAAAATTGAATCGCCTGTGGCCGGCAAAAGTGCGCTGCCGGGCAAGGCCAACCCAAGCGCTTCGCTCATCACCTGCATGGTGCCCGCCGTCCCCATAAAGGAACAAGCGCCGCAGGAAGGGCAAGCGTGCCGCTTATAATAAGTCAGCTGTTCTTCTGTTATTTCTCCGCGCTCATACTTGGCGCTGAACATGCCGAGCTGCTCCAAAGTCAGTAAATTCGGCCCTGCGGGCATGACGCCGCCCGGCATCACCACAGCGGGAATATTCAGCCGCCCAACCGCCATCAGACAGGCGGGCAACCCCTTATCGCACGCGGCAATGAACACGCCGCCATCATAGGTGGTGGCATTGCATTGTATTTCGAACAGGTTGCAGATCATCTCGCGAGAAGCAAGCGAATAATTAATGCCATCATGCCCCTGCGCTATGCCATCGCACATATCCGTCGCGAAAAAGCGGGAGCCCTTGCCGCCTGCATCCTTCACACCGCCGCGCGCCGCTTCCACCAATGCATCAAGATGGGCGCTGCCCGGGTGACTGTCGCCAAAGGTGCTGGCGATAAAGATGCCGGGTTTGGAGAGATCCTCCGCCTGCCAGCCCATGCCGATTCGTAAAGGATCCATTTCGGGCGCCAGCTTTCGCGTTTTCTGCCCTGTGAGTTCGATCATACGCCGCTCCTTTAATTCGGAATAATGGTTGGATCGATGGCATATTTTGTCAGCGCGCATACCGCCACATACACCATCAAAACAATGATTACAATCTTAAAAATCCGCTGCCCCTTCACATGCATATAGATTCTGTCGATCCTCGGCGCGACCACCTTCACGGCCACCACCGTCAAAAAGCCCCAGGACAGCATGGAATACAGACAGATACGCCCCTGAAAGCTTAAAAGATGGCCTGTATAATCCCAGTACTTATGGTGCAAAAGCCAGTCGCACAAATAGCTGGCGAACAGCTCAAGCAGTGTGAGACTGACAAGGCCGATAAAAAACAATTCAATGATATTTCTTTCCCACCGCTTAAACAGGCTGCATACAATCGCGCCGCCCACGCCGTAGATGCCGATGATGGGCAGCCCCCAAATGAACGGAACAGAACCCAAGCCCACCGCGTTTTTTAAAAAAGGCAGGTATTTCGACAAGGGCTTCATAATGAACAAAAACCCGCGGTCTGTCAACTCGCCTGTCATGCCCCATACCACCAATGTTTCCCAAATCCAGCCCACAAAGGCGCATACGAGAAAGTATGAGCAAATTTTGAAGATATCTATCTTCCTAAACTCCTCGGGAATTTCCTTCATCCAATTCCTGTTTTTCTTTTCTGTCACGCCGCTCATTTTATCCCTCCAAAGCTTTTGTTTATGTAAAAGTATACCCGCCGGAACCCTTTTTGTCCAGCGGGCAGAGGATTTTATCCTATTCGATAATTAATTCATCCAAAGTGCGCTTGGGCACATGCTGCACCCCGTCCGTTGTTCTGTAGTAGTGGAAGTCTCCGTTTTTCATATCTTCCAGCTGCACCTTTTCAAGAGGATAACCTATTGCTATCACGCCGCAAAAGGCATAGCGTTCTTTATCAATATGAAGTAAGCAGAACAATTCTTCATGCCTGCAATTTAAAAGAATACAGCAGCCAAGCTCCTTTTCCACCGCCGCCAAAGCGATGGTTTGCACGGCGATGCCCGCATCCAGCGCGATGGGCTTGCCCAAGGAAAGATCGTGCAGGCAGACAATATAAGCAGTAGGGCGTTCTTCCTCCACAGGCCCATCCCAATCCTTATAATAGCCCGCCCAGCCGAGGGTTGAATAGACAAGAGCGTTTTCCTCCTTCGTGAAGCTGAGGCGGTAGCGCATCGCCTGTCTGTTCATGCCGCTGGGTACAATGCGGGCCATATCCGTCAAATCCATGAGCGTTTCTTTTGAAACAGGCTTCTCGCCGTAAAACCTGCGGTAGGAGCGATTTTCAGCCACCAAATCCTTAAACATATGATTGAACCCCTTCCATGTTTTCAATCCCGGTGATGATGACCAATATGCCTGATTTCACTGAGATTACGGCCTCCGTCCCCATAAACTCATTGCTTATTCCCAGGGGACAGGTGTTTTTAAGCTGCGCGTTCGTAAGCGGATACTTCAAACCTTTTTCATAGACGCCCCTTGAAATATCGGTATGCGAGAACACGGATATCACACCCTTTGCCGTATGAGGGAACGTGATGGGTGTATTATGAATTGCCGTCATGACAGTATCCTTATCGCGTAAAAAACCGTGCCCGCCCTTTTTAGCGATATCCGCAATCAGCTGGATATTTCCAAGGGTATGATCCGGCCTGCCGCCTGTGCCGCCATAGATATGGAAAACGCGAAACCCGCGTGCCCATCCCTCACGAATAGCGGCCGCCATATCCGTATCATCTTTTTCCTTCGGCAGTATGATCATGTTTTCGTCGCCTTCAGGCGGCTCATGAAGGGAATCGAAATCCCCGACGACAAGGTTTGGGATGATGTTATATTCTTTGAGATAATCAAGACCACCATCCGCCGCGATTACGAAATCGTCAGAGGTCGACTGAAAAGGCAGCCCATAGCATTCCCCCGCTCCGACAATATGGCAAATCATTATTCCACCCCAATGACTTTCAACCAGGCTTCCCCTACGGCCTCCCGATTAAGGAAATGAATACCGCCCGCCTTGTAGAGCTGTTTCGAATCTGCTTCGGGCGGATAGCCCTCCTCGGCTTTTTCGAGGGCTGCATAGAAGCCGGGCAGCTCACGGTGGAAAGCGTTGGCATCATCTTTTAGGAATAAATTATCCGTAGCGTAGATCACGCCGCCCTTTTCCATGTATTGAAGCAACGCTTCCGCCTTTTCCTTTGTGTGCACAATGAAGTTCGGCAGAAGCAACGGGATAGCGGGATCAATATCCGATAGCCGCGTGACAACCGCCGCTTCTATGCCTGACTCAAAGAGTGTTTTATATAGGGTATGAATCATATATTCTTTGTAGCCTAAACGAGAGAAGACCTGTTCAAACCCTGTTTCCCAATGGCGAAGCGTCTCCGCATTCAACGCATAGGCGCTGTCAAAATCGTAAAGCACCGCGACTTGCGGCTTTTTGCGGCTGCACTTGGGCGGCTGCCAATCGCGGAATTCGGCATAGTTAGGCCGAGGTCTGTCCAGATGATCGATCATGGCGGCGATGCCTTGCTCCTGCCCGGCGGAGAAGGGCGCAAAAGCGAACAAGCCCACCAGATCACAGCCTTTTTTCACCGCCAAAGTCATCGCTTCAATCAGGCAAGGCATGCTGCCGCCGTATTCCATCTGCCAAAAGGGTTTGTTCTTTATGCGGTAGCACATATCGAAATAGAAGGCTAATTCATACAGCCTTTGGGAATAAATATCGAACCCCACCACATCCAGCGCGCCAAACATATCATCCCAGTTCACATTATCGCCATAATAGAAATCGTCCTGATTCGTCGTGATGGGCGCATCGGAATGCGCCCTTAAAAGATCGGCCTGAGCATGGCAAAAATCCACTACGCTTTTGGATGAAAAGCGCAGATACTCATACATCAGCGACGGGTGAGGGCGCATGGTCAGCGTCGCGTTAATCATGCGCGGCAGCGGGACTTCGGAAAAGTCCGTATAGCTTTGAGACCAAAAAACACCCATGAAACGGCGGTTCATTTCATTCACATTACCGTACTTTTCGGCAAGAAAGTCCTGAAAGGCTTTACGGCAAGCATCGCAATAGCAGTATTTATGTTCCGCGCCCAATTCATTATCAATCTGCCAGCCCAGCAGGTTCTTACGCCGTCCGTACCGCTTGGAAAGCGCCGAAACGACAGGCGCCATGGCCTTGCGCATAGCGGGGCTTGTATAGCAGCGATGCTGGCGCGCACCAAAGTCAATGGTCTGCCCGAATTCATTCACAGGCAGTATATCGGGATGTGTTTTACAAAGCCACGCGGGAGGGCAGGCCGTGGGCGTGCACAAAATCACTTGCATGCCCATTTTCTCCGTTAGCTCAAAGGCGCGATCAAACGCCTCCCAATCAAACTCGCCCTCCTTCGGTTCGATCAGGCTCCACGCGAATTCGCCGAAGCGAATTGCCTGAATGCCGCCTTCCTTCGCAAGGCGAAGCGCGCTTTCAAAGCGTTCTTTTTCCAAGTATTCAGGATAGAGCGCGACTGACTTAATCATATAGCCACCTCGTTTTTTATAGTACTTTATTTATACAGCGAAAACGTGACAATGTCAAGCTGCAATCACTTGACAGTGGTGTAGCGATTTGATAAACTTGCATTATGAAATAAGGGATTACGAATACTCATACAGGAGGCGTTTTTGATGTTAAGCACCCGTTATTCCAAGGATGACATTCGCCGCATGCTGGTTAAAAAGGAAGATTTTCATCCTTTTCCCACCTGTTCCGAACGCGCGGAATGGGAAGCGGTTCCCACCGATGTGAAGGAAGCGTGGATCAGCGCAGCGGAGGAATACCTTCATTATAATTGGCCCGCCATTACAGCGGAGATGTATTTGACAATCAAGCTGACGGGCGAGCTTAAATGGCACTGGGAGGCTTTTCGCACGCGCCGTGCCGCGCTGGGCTTCTTGGTGATGGCGGAGTGTCTTGAGGGCAAAGGCCGCTTCACATTGGATATCATCAACGGGCTGCAGGTCATCTGCGAAGAAACCAGCTGGCTGCAAGGCTTGAACATACGCGATTTCGGCTACGATCTGCTCCGCGCGAGTGATCATTTGGTGGATTTGTGCTCTTCAGAAACCGCCTCTCTGCTCGCTTTTACGGATTATCTCTTAAGGCCGCAGATTGAAGAATACACCCACCGTATCCTGCCCCGCGTGAAGGCCGAAATCGACGCGCGCATCATCCGCCCCTATTTGGATAAGGATGATTATTGGTGGATGGGCTTTACAAAAGACCGCATCAACAACTGGAACCCCTGGTGCAATATGAACGTTCTGATGTGCCTAATGCTGATAGATATCGATACTGAAACCCGTGTGAACGCCATTCGTCGCTGCCTTGAAAGCCTTGACGCGTATATCAATACCTATGCGCCGGACGGATGCTGCGATGAAGGCCCCGGCTATTGGGGCGCGGCGGGCGCAGGGCTTTACATCTGCCTGAAACTCCTGAGCGATGCCACAAACGGCGGCATCGACGGCATGTCCGAACCGCTGGTAGGCGATATCGGGCGCTATATCACCCATGTGCACATCGCCAACCCGTATTTCGTTTCTTACGCCGACGGCGATGCGAAGATTAACCAAAATGCCATCACCTACCTGTTCGGTAAAGCCCTGAACGACGAGGGCATGATGGCCATGGGCGCAAACGCGCCCTCCATGGGGCCTACCACGGGCAATTGGTTCTTCACCTATCAGCATTTGGCCGATATGCTTTCCGAAAAGGAACGTCGCGCGTGCGCCTTAAAACCCGCTTATCCTCAGGATCACTGGTTCTTTCATACGGAGGTCTTGACGGCGCGGGAAAAGGGCGGCTCTCCCGATGGGTGGTATTTAAGCGCTAAGGGCGGCAACAATATCGAATCCCACAACCATAACGATGTAGGCAACTTTATCGCCTTCTTAGATGGCAATCCCGTTTTGATTGACCTTGGCACAGAGGAATACTCCGCCAAAACTTTCAGCCCCGAGCGTTATGAAATTTGGTATACCCAATCCCAGTACCATAACTGCCCTGGCGTCAACGCCGTTTTGCAGCATGACGGGCGCGAATACCGCACGGCTTCGGCAGAATATTTTTCCGACGAAAACTGCACATCCCTCACCATGGATATTGCCCCCGCCTATCCCAAAGAGGCGGGCATCATCACATGGAAACGCTGCGTGGCGCTGAACCGCGGGAATAAGCCCTGCATCACGGTTCAGGATGTTTACGAGCTTGAATCGCCCTCAGAGGATATTGAACGCTTCTTCATGACCCCCTGCAAGCCCACCTTGCAGGACAGCGATATTCTGCTTGATGTCCATCCGGGCTTAAAGGCCGTATTGCGCTACGATGCCGATACCTCCGTTGCGGCCATTGAAGAAATCCCGCTGACAGAGAGCCGCTTGATCCGCAACTGGGGCGAGATAATGTACCGCATTGTTCTTCGCGAAAAAGCGAAGTCACAAAAGGGCGAATGTAAAATCAGCCTGTTCCGCGCTTAACCCGATATTCAGGAGGAAGACGTATGCGCAAAGTGACTGTCGGTGCCATCCAGCCCCCGGGTTCTCCCTATGATCCCCGCTTCGATTGCCTGGCCCCGTCCTACACGGGCGATGCCGATGCGATACTGCGGGATTATGTGACGCCTTATTTTAATGTTTCCCTCGCCC
>JGI994J12354_10004825_pt1 | contig 11926 bp, 11 predicted proteins | sample IntmicLarv3ML3BL_FD_12354 | JGI IMG/M metagenome (IMG submission 12354) | reverse complement strand
CGAGCCGTGCGATTTCGATCTCGCCACCTTGTTCAGGCAAACCGGAAAACAGTGACAGTTCCCCTTTAAGCAGGAAATACATTGTGTCGTTGAAGTCGCCGCTGCGAAACACCATTTCACCCTCGTTATATGTTTTTACATGAAACAGTCCCGATAGCTTATCCCAAAAATCGTCGCTCATCGGATAGTCAAAAGCCTTACTCAGCTCCGTACGCATCTCATCCGGACTCAGTTCTCGCTCACTGCGTTCGTTTCGTATGATCGGTTTTTTCGACAGATTGTGTTCTTCCATCACAAAGCGCATTTCGTAGCGCTTTTGTGCGACGATAATACAAATCTGTTCCCACAGCTTCTGATTAAGGCGGTAGCGTGAAAATGTGTCGAAAGTCGGTTTTGCTTCCTTTCGGCTGATTGAGATGTTGTTGAGCGATTCAAAACAACCGTCCACATCACCGTTTTGCATATAATCGACAGCCAGCATCATATTTGAGCGGAAGATCTTTTCATCGAGATCTTCACGAAGAAATTCACCCGGATAAGGGTCGAAATCCTCCGGGTTGACCATAACCATGTTACCGGTTTTATGCTGTGACGATATCTTTGACCTCTCATAAACAAAACGGTAGATATCCTCGCGGATGCGCTTCCATTGAGGGTGATGTTTAGGTTCAGGCAGATGCTTTATTGAAAGGGTGTTATCGAGAAAAAATGTGAACCCATACATTCTCGCATTAATCAGATAATCAATATCCTCTCCGCGTGTAATATGAGGATCAAACGGTACACTTTGAAACAGGTCGCGGTGCAATATCATAGCACCGCCGAAAGCGAAGGGGGTGCGTTTAACCCTCGGTTCACAACCGATTATTTCGTCAAAAGCCCTTGCTTTTGTGCCGAAACGATCCCAATAAGACATCCAATGTTCTGTTTTGACATCGTCATAGTATTGGTCGTGTTTGTTAATATAATAACCGGCCATTCCATAAACAATATCACCATAAATGCGTTTGCCTAGAAATTCCACAGATCTGTCAATAAAATCCTTCTTCTCGATGACCTCATCGTCGTCTATGAGAATCGCCGCATCAGCTGCGAGTATATCTGCGCAAAGCAAACACATATTTCTAACATTTGCATAACCGGACATTAACAGGAGCGACTCAGTCCTGTGCTGTTTATCAACGCTATATACGATATCGGACACGCGCTTAAGATCACCCAGTGTAAATATATAAGTTTCTGCCGCAAGATTAACACTGCGAACTATATCCGTTACTTTTTTTTCTGCGGGTTCAGCAACTTCCGGTGTTGTGGGGCATATCAGCAGCACGAGTTTAAAATCCTTATATGCCAGTTTTTTCATGCTCTCAAGAGTTCTTGCAAGCGTCCCGTTTTCGTCAATAGGGGTAGGGTGGTCATAAACAGCATCTCCATCCTGCCAGCCAGTGTTCCTATCGCGCCCCCAATATGTAGGAATCAATACTACCTTCCGCATACAGTAAAATCCTCACTTCACAGAATTGAGTGTATCGATCAGCGAATCAATCAGCGTATCCTGCGCGTATTTTTCGAGTGCGTATTCGGCGGCGTGTTTTCTTCGCGCCGGTCTGTCAGGTCTGTATAGTTCTCTTTGAATAGCGTCAAAAAGGCCTATAGGATCATTGACATCAACAAGTTCCCCGACACTGTCGTCGATAATATCGGGCAGTCCGCCCTGATTTGTCACTACAACCGGACAGCCGCAGGCAAGTGCTTCGATAGCGACAAGACCAAAAGGTTCGCGGCGTGACGGCATGACGCATACATCGGCGGCACTATAAAGTGCGCGAAGCTGTGAAATGTCGATAAGACCAAGAAAATGAGTGTTTTTCAGGTTATAATCCTTTGCCTGCTTTTTTATTTGGTCAGCCAATTCGCCATCCCCTGCTATTACAGTCACTATTTCACCCGGACGTTCACCTTCATAGAGTCGCGCAGCCTCAAGGAGTATATCGACGCCCTTGAAGTAAGTAAGTTTGCCCGCAAAGAGAACAAAGCGTTTGAGAGGCTTTATGTCAAATTCTGTCAGAATATGCTCACCGTCTCTGGGCTCGGGATAGAAGCGATCAGGGTCATATCCGTTTCGCATAATAATAGTCTTATCAGCGTTGTCGGGGAAAAGCTCCTGAACAAGGTAGTCGTTGTCATTTGAAATGGTGATTAGTTTCTTCGCAAGCATTGCGGCTTCATCGGCATATTCCCGAAATCGTGATGTTTTCTGATATCCCATAAGGTCTGTTCCATGGGCTGTTATTATACAAGGTATCCCGGTTTTTGCCCCAAGCCAGCTCAGCAGCCATATGTGCTGACCATGAATCACATCGGGCTTAAACTCTGCGACTGCCAGTTCGATAGTCACTTTGAATACTGATAAATATGCCGCCAGAGAATTATCATCAAGATTAAAAAATGTCGCCGTGCTGCGCGGGTGGGTCGTAAAACACGGGAAATTAAACGGGAGAGCACCCTCAATCGATTCGTCATACGTAAAGAAGACAGGGTACATTTTAGCAGCGGGAACTCTGCTGTAATTCAGTGTGTTATCCGGCATAATAATAGCAACTTCATGCCCTTTTTTCATCAAGTGTACCGCTATGTTACGAGTGTATGTCCCACTTCCGGAACCTGCGAGAGGAAAGTGGTTAATCATTAATACCTTCACGCCAATTCACCTCTTTTCTTGAATTCATCCCAGGCTCCCAGAACACTCTCATATTTTGAAATATAACGCCCGAGACTATCCCAACTAACATCGAAATTTTGTAGTATGCTGTTAAAACGCGGGTTGGATGTATATTCGGCCAGGGCACGTAAACCGCTCACCAGTTTCTCGCGCTGAAACTCCCTGACAAAGTCAAGGCGGGCTCCCCTCATATAACTGAGGAAAGGATTCCTTCCCACCCATCCGGTGCAGGCATAATAGAAACGGTTTTGGACATGCGGGTCGTTGCATAGGTTTGGTTCGGAGGGGAAGCTTAAATATGTGTCATGAAGAGGGTTAAGATCAATATCGATACATACTGTGCCGCTGCTCGCGATACCATGACCGAGTATTGTATCCTCACCTCTGTTGAGGAAAAGTTCATCGCCGACAGTATAGTATGATGAGAAAAACGGTGGGAGAACGGAAAAAGCATGAAGCTTAAAAGCAGTGTTTCCTCCCAGAATCTTTGTGCAAGGCTTTGGATTGCGTACTTGTGATTGTGTCGCAAGACACCTGTGAGTGCTGCTGCCCAACCAGTATTGCAACATTTCAGTTTTCATCAAGCCGGACAACAAATCTCCCATACCATCAAAGATTGCGGGAGGCAGTATGTTATATCCGCTGTACTCACCGGTTGTAACCTGTGCACCTGATTTCAGATACTCCAGATGTGCACCAAAAAAATCAACATCTTCGGGAACCGCTCCCTCATCGGTCATTACCAGTACTTTAGTAAAGACGTCGTTGTCAACAAAGAAGAGAATATCGAAACCTCGCATTATCGCTTCCATGATAACAAGGGTCCGATTAAATCCGTAAGGGACAAGCCCTTGAGGGGTGTCAACCGGGCAGCCAAGAAGTGTATCGGTCGATTTCCCGGAGATACCTCTGCGTTTGAATTGTTCGCGGCAATAAATGGGATCGTTGATATCAATGGGATAAAACGGAAGCCGTTCGGACAGAGCGGCTGCTATGTTCGGCTCAGGCATGTGGGTGCAGGCTATTATGACACCATCCGGCTTGTGCCCGTATTTTTCTGCATTATCAATAAACCTTAATATTTCTGATTCGTCTTCAAGCCTCCTTACTATCATCCCCAGTACAGTTTTCACAACTTATTCACCCCGCATGTAACGTCAATCGTCCAAACCCTCATTTTATTAAAAGAGTGCCCTGCTTTATGCTGCCAAATATCATGAACAGTGAATGGCAAGATACAACAGTATTTTATGTGCAAGTAGTTTACCACACTACTTTACATTAGTAAAGCAATAGACTAACTAAAACACAAACAGACAATGATTAGGGTTGCACATTTTCGTGAATAGTGCTAGAGTTGCCTAGCAAACTATGCGAAATTTTGAGAATAGCAGAGGTGATAGGACAGATGACATCAGGAAAGGTAGTAATCGAAGGTTCGGGCAAGCATTGTCACGTGACGAAGGAAACCCTGGAAATTCTCTTTGGCAAGGGATTTGAACTCGTAGTCAAAAAAATGCTGACGCAGCCGGGTCAGTTTGCAACCCCGCATAAAGTTAAGGTTGTAGGTCCTCGCAGTTCGGTAGATCTAACAATAATCGGTCCCTGTCGTAAGGCGGATCAGGTGGAGTTATCGATGACCGATGCACGCGCGTTGGGGTTTGAGTGCCCCATACGTGAGAGCGGAGACCTCAAAGGCAGCCCGGGTTGCACACTCATCGGTCCGGAAGGTGAGATCGAGATATCCGAGGGCGTTATCATCGCAAAGAGACATTTGCATCTCACACCGGAGGATGCGGAGATACTTGGGGTCAAGGACAGGCAAATCGTAAAAGTAAAAGTAGAAGGTGAGAGAACACTGATATTTGACGAGGTAGTCGCCAGAGTATCTCCCGAATATGCAACGTATATTCACATCGACTACGATGAGGCAAATGCCGTCAATCTGAATCCGGAGAACATGTTGGCAGAAGTCATCTGCTAAGCAATAACAAAACAGAAAAAAGTAAAAAAACGTGAAAAAGCGGACAAAGGATTCTTATCCATTGCCCGCGGGTGGGTGTCCGGTCATGTATAGTTGAGTTTTGCGGGGTCTATCGCGCCGAATTATTTCAGTTCAGCACAACAACCGCTGTTTTTCATCCGAGGTATTGTTTACGGTGCCAACTACTAAGACTTAATCGTTAAATCAGGTTAAGTACGATTGTGAGAATCACGAAAATGCCGGCAAACCACTTTGTTGCACGGGCGAGGCGGGCGTCGAGTGATTTTGCTTTGTTCTTGGACAGAAAAGTATCGGAGCTGCCGCTTAAAGCGCCGGAAAGACCCGATGTTTTGCCGGATTGTATCATTACAATAGCCATAAGAACAACACAAATCACAAGATGAACAATAGAAAAAGCAAGTCTCATAATATTTCAATCCTCTCAATGAGCAAACCGCCATAGCGGATACTTAGCTGCGTAAAGACTTTGTGCCACACTCACATCACTGTTGCGCAAAAGAACTCAGTGATTGGAAACTCTCACATTAACAGCATTTGAGTAATGTAAACATCGAATAACAGTATGCGTGAAAGTTATTGCGTGGAGGGTAATGCTAACACAAACCCGATCGAAAAGCAAGAGATTTTTGCCGGTTCCCGAAAATTTCGCAAATGAGCAAATGAGTTTGCCAGAAAAAGTCTATTTGAGGTATCACAATGTATTTTGACACGCACGCGCATTACGATGATAAACGCTTCGACGACGACCGCGACGAATTACTGTCTTCAATGAGGGATGGTGGCATCGCGATGATACTGAACGCAGGGAGCGATATGCGCTCGTCGGAGTTTGGGTTGAAGCTCACGGATAAATATGATTTTATGTATGCTTCTGTCGGTATCCATCCACATGACAGTAAAACAATGACGGCTGTGACTATATCGATGCTCGAAGACCTGCTAAAACACCCGAAAGCAATGGCTGTGGGAGAGATCGGGCTTGATTATCATTATGATTTTTCGCCGCGTGACATTCAAAAGAAACGCTTCCATGAGCAATTGGAGCTGGCTCACAGCCTTAAGAAACCCGTTATTATTCATGAGCGTGAAGCGTTACGTGATACGCTTGAAATAATTACACAATACCGCAGCCTTTGCGGGGTTGTTCATTGCTTTTCGGGGAGCTGGGAGACGGCAAAGATAATTCTCGACATGGGATGGTATTTGTCATTTACGGGTGTTATTACATTTAAGAATGCGCGTAAAGCACTTGAAGTCATTGAAAAAGCTCCGCAGGATAGGATTATGCTGGAAACAGACGCTCCATATCTCGCACCGGAGCCTATGCGCGGGAAGCGCAACAGTTCACATTACTTGCCGTATATTGCCGAAACAGTAGCCGGGGTCAGAGGTTTGTCAATTGAGGAAACAGCGGCCCTGACGATGGAAAACGGTAAGCGGTTTTTCACAATTTATTGATAGAATCAGTCTTCTTCATCATACAGCACGCGTATAATAACCAATGACAGGTTTTTTTGCAACGTCATGTCAACGACATCATCTGTGTTGATTATTTTCACAACTGGGCGCATAGAGCTTGTGTTCTCAATAACTATGCCGCGTCTGCCGTCAGATAATTCGATGCGTGAATTGATAGGATAGAGCTCAAGCTTCTTAACAAGGGCCTGAACGATATCGTGGTCAAAAGAGACGTTAGCCTGGCTCATAATCAGTTCAATTGCTCCCGCCGGGGATATCGGTGTGCGATAAGATCGATAGGATGTTACGGCATCGTAAATGTCCGCAGCCGAAACTATTTGGCTCATAAATGGAATCTGCTCACCCTTGAGACCCAGAAGATAACCGGAGCCATCCAGCTTCTCGTGGTGACACATTACTGTCAGACGCAGTGATTCGTCGCCAATTTTGCCGCGCTTCAAATAATCATAGCCTCTTATTGTATGACTCTTTACTATCTCAAATTCTTTTATCGTCAGTCGTGCCGGCTTGTTGGTAATATCGCTTGGCAATAGAACCTTGCCTATATCGTGCAGCATTGCGCAACGACCAAGAAAACGAAGCTTTTCGTCGTCGAGATGCAAACCCTGACCTATTGCAATCGACAACACGGCGACGCTCAGCGAGTGGTGATATGTGTATTCGTCATAACTCTTTAGGTCCTGAATATGGACAAACGGTCTCGAATCTGTCGTAATTGATTCGACCAGCTGCTCGACTATTGGATCAATATCCTTAACGGTCTGATACGCTGTTGTCATGCGCTCTTCCGACATTGCGCTTTCTTTGATTGCCTGAAACATGTCGCGGATACCATCGACCGCTTTTTCACGCAAATGTTCATTGAGAAAAGGCTGAACCACAGGCAGTGGTTCTTTGTACCAGGCTTCTCCCGGGAATTCAATGGTAACCCTGTGGATTTCATTGTGTTTGAATACCCCGATCATGCTGTTTGTTACAACTGAACCCTTTGGTACAAGAGGTATTCTGTCACTTGCTGTAAAAACATCGGCGGCGATAGCCATACCGCTTTTCAGGTTTTTCACTTCAACAAGTTTTTTCAAAGTTAACACCTCAACCGATTTTACTTAATATGCTGTAAAACACGCGAAACACTCCAAATTTGGACATTATGATACCACATTTTAGTTATTGTCGGCAATAATAATTATGAGAAATTACATTTGTGTGAAAAATTGTAGTAATAATAATGGATAATTTTGTCCGATCAGGTTGTTTGCAGATATGGTAAACAACCGAATGCTATCACTCATCCGGGCCGGTAATGTATGTCACGATATATCCGTCAACGTTAGTTCCGGAAATCATATATCCGTATTGTTCAGGTATGCGGATAGTTGTGTTGTAGGTGAAATAGACAGCGTATAGGGTGTCGTCAATTTCAGTTTTATAGGGATCTACCCAACTGTATTCGTGAATGAATTGGTGAAACTCCTCAAGACACCAGTTTTTATTTTTTATCATTGATGCGTGTGGGTGTCCAACATATCTAAAATGCCAGGGTTCGTAGGCCGTTTTTGTAACAGTTGTTTTGTTTTGAGGATAACGCAGAATAAAGCCGTATTTGTGGCAATTTTGGGCAAACCAGGTATAGGTACCGGCACCATCGAATCTTTCAATCGCACCGTTTCTGTAAATACCAAAATCAACGGCAAGACCTGTTTGATGTTCGCTGTAGCCCGGAGGCGACGCCCATTTCAAAGCCTCCGTCTTTCCGACATCCCGGATGTATTCATCCAGAACCTGCTGTTGGCTGTCATTGTCCCGAAAAGCACTGCGGACAATCACATTATCAAGGCCGGAATGATCATAAAAAGCTTCCATCATTTCATTAAGCGGATCAATAGCCATGCCGGACAACAGCATATCGGGGGCGCTCACCCTGTAATGAGGCGTTTTCAGTTCGCCAATAAAAACAAACCCCGTATCCTCAGGCGGACTGTAGTAGTTAGCACTGTTTATCAAAATGAGACTGCCACGGGCAATGTCGGAGGAATCCGTGTGGTAGACAATAAATCCATCGTCGTCATTTGTGACTTCGGTGGGTGGGGGATTGTTATCGGGGCCGGCAGTGTCCGGTGTCTCAGTTTCGGTCGGTTCGGTGGATGCGTCAATTAAGTCCGTAACGTTGGACTCATCAGTTGAGACGGGGGAAATGTCTGTTATGTCTGATGATTGGAGGGTTATACTATCGCCGGACGGCAACTGCGCCCCCTCCGTGATGTTGTCGGTCATATAGACAACGATAAGAATGAAAGCCAGGAGAGCGATTATAATTGTTGCAAATACTATTCTCTGTCTAATATGCATTAATGATGCCTCTGTTGAGTGGTTATTTATTTGAAAACTGTACGCACTGTAGTCAACACAAGTATATTAGATGATAAAGTAATTGACCACCAACAATTTGTTACAAATTGGCTAACAAATCAAGTTTTCCTTGATTTTATACATCGGTACAAGTATAATCACCATCACGTAAAAAAACAGAATTGTTTAGGGGCTGGCACGTTCACCGACCATCACCGGTTGCAAGGTGAATGCGGTGGTGACAAAAAATTGATATTACGGAGGATACAATTATGTTTGGTGAAGGCAATTACGTAACAATTATCATGATTGTGGCGATGGTAGCTATTTTCTATTTCTTCATGATTCGACCCGAGAGCAAAAAGAAGAAGAAGCTCAGCGAGATGCGGGAATCATTGACAGTCGGCGATACTATCACGACCATCGGAGGCATTTTCGGCAAAGTTGTTTCTGTTGACGGTGATAAGCTCACTTTTGAGACGAGTGAGGACAGAGTCCGCGTTCAAATTGCAAAGTGGGCGATTTCCAGTGTTGGGAAGGCAACGGAAGAACCGGCAAAGTAGCAATATAATAACAAGCATTAGCCCGGGAAACGAACTCACGTTCGCAACCCGGGCTACGTTAGTCAGATTTCATTCCATCGCTTACGGTGCAGCTGCACAAAAAACAGACACACGTTATTTCGTTTTTGCCGTTGATGAGACAATAAAAATGATGTGCTCTGAGATCTCTGCCTGATATCCTTGTGTGCAGTGCCGTAAGATGCGCAGTGTTTATTAAGCTTCCGGCGGTGTTACGAGAGCGACCAGCACTTGACTTGAAACCGGTCCGTTATTAACGATAGATTTGCTTGTGCCCGGACCGCAGTGATAAGAATCACCTGCGAACAGTGTCGTCTTGACCTCGTTTTCTGTCCCGACTTCACTCTCAAGATACATCTGGCCTTTAAGAATATAATAGATAGACTCTTTTGCATTGGCTCCGTAGTTGCATCCGCCGCCCGGCAGAAAATGACTGAGACCCATTGTGATACCGCCGACATTGACGTCAACAGGATCGTGAAGTCGGGTTGTGCGTACATCAAAATGACCGGGGGCTTCGTATTTGTATGCTTCGTCTTTTCGTGTGATTTTATAACTCATTTTTATCCGTCCTTTATAAATGGTTTTCTGTTCTCACGAGAGCATTCTAGCACCGCAGAAAGACAATTTCAAGCGAATTTTACCGGTTGTTTAAGCAGAATTATGAAATCAGATATGTTGTCATCGTATAGCTTCAGGTTTCATTTCGGGTTGCTTAATTGTGTATAATCAGTTGGATAGTTGATATTCATTATCATCTTTTCGTCCCAAAAGTCACCGAGTTCCTGAGGGGANACATATCTTGTGTCAGCGCTGTAAATAATCTGCGACATACGATTATCGCCCGACTTGATTTGCTCTCCACAGCTTTGTCGCAGAGATTTGCGATAAAACCCGAAGAGTGGTTCGAGTCTGCCGTCAGGCAGCCTGAGGATACAAGCCTCATTCTCTGCACACATTTCAATCATATGTTTCGCCGTTTGCGCAGAAGCATAAGGCAGATCAGCCGCCACAAGAAAAATCCCGTCACAGGGTATTAGTGTCAGTGCCGCATGCAGACCGGAAAGCGGGCCTGCGCCGGGATAAATGTCAATAACCTTGTTAGCGGTTATCTCCGGGTATTTATCCGCATCCGCGATGCTGACATAAACATTTTCAAATTCTTCGGCAAATCTCTGCACAGCTGACTCCAGAAGCGACATTCCGCCAAAATCCATCTCCAGCTTGTCGCGGCCCATCCTGCGGCTCTTTCCTCCCGCAAGTATGACTGCAGCGACATTTTTTGTCGTTTGTATGTTTTTCATATTCGTCAGATCCTGCATCCAGCCTGCAAAGCAGGGGAAGAGTACTAACCGGCGAGCAGTAATACCTTCCTTCGTATGCGTTTCATAGGTAATAGTTTAATATACCAATCCTAGCATGTTTTTGGAAACAAGACAATAAAATTTACACATAGATAAGGATAACACTTATGAAGCTTGGTATCGTCGGGCTGCCGAATGTCGGTAAGACCACACTGTTTAACGCTTTGACAAATTCTGATGCGGAGAGCGCAAACTACCCATACAGCACCACGGGCGCTAACATCGGTGCCGTGACCGTACCTGACAAGAGACTGGATTTTCTCAAGGAGCTGCACTCTCCCAAGAAATATACGCCGGCGACGATAGAATTCGTCGATATTGCGGGACTGGCACGCGGAGCATCGCGCGGCGAGGGGATGGGCAACAAATTCCTGAGCCATATTCGTATGACCGATGCGATAATTCATGTCGTGCGCTGTTTTGACGATCCGGACGTCGCCCATATTGAGGAGGGCGGGACAAACCCGCTTCGTGATATAGAGATAATCAATCTTGAGCTTGTTTTGGCTGATGTTGAAATGGTCCAGCGCAGAATCGAAAGGGCCAAGAAAGCGGCGAAGGGAGACAAGAAATATATCCACGAAGCTGAGGTTTTCGAGCGACTGCTTGCGCATATGGATGACGGCAGTCCGGCTCGTCTGTTTGACTGCTCACATGAGGACATGGAGATAATCCAAACATCGGAGCTTCTCAGCCTCAAACCGGTGATATATGCCGCGAACATGGGTGAGAGTGACATAGCTGATGGCATCGATAACAGCGCATATTATACGGCAGTTAAGAAACAGGCGGATAGTGAAAACACAAGGGCATTCGCGATTTGCGCAAAAATCGAGCAGGAGCTTGTCTCACTGTCCGCTGAGGATAAGGAGCTCTTTCTTTCTGAGCTTGGCATCGGCGAATCAGGGCTTTACAGTCTTATACGCGAATCATATGCGTTGCTGGGACTCATATCTTTTCTGACATGCGGACCTGACGAGGTCAGAGCGTGGACAATTAAAGACGGGACTGTGGCGCAGCGCGCTGCGGGGAAGATTCACTCCGACATCGAGCGTGGGTTTATACGCGCGGAGATAGTCTCGTTTGCCGACCTTGAAGCCTCGGGCACAATGGCTGCGGCTAAGGAACGAGGTCTTGTTCGCCTTGAGGGCAAGGAATATGTGATGCGCGACGGTGATGTGGTGAATTTTAGGTTTAATGTGTGACGGGTGGGAACGTTGAAATTAGCTTAGGATTTTCAGAGCTTTAAGCCTGATCTGCGAGATCAAAAATATCATTCCAAAGGTTTTTTACGCCTTGTCTGACAATTTCCAGATCCATATTATCGGCGCTAACGCTAATACTCAGCATTGTTTTTCCATTCAGGAAAAGAAATTCGGCGGTGTTATCAGCCGGGAAAAACTGAGCCACACCTTCCTGAGCACCC
>JGI994J12354_10004824_pt1 | contig 11926 bp, 10 predicted proteins | sample IntmicLarv3ML3BL_FD_12354 | JGI IMG/M metagenome (IMG submission 12354) | reverse complement strand
TAAAACACCGCCGGGATACCCGAATATAGTGTCAACTCCTTCCATTTTGAGAGATTCGATGAATGCTTTGGCGCCGTTCATCTGCTCCGCAGAATTTTTTGTCATAAAAACAGCATCTCCTGAAATTATTGCCGAAAATCGGCTTAGCTTTACTCGAATAAAAAAAACTGATATCAGCTGTTTTATTCGATTATATTGAATTATTTATGATTAATGATTTTTATTATTTTAGATTGCTGCCGCCGTATTTTGAGAAACAGGAAACAGCGAATTAACTTAAACAGAATATTAATACAATGTATTTAATGATTGTTTTAAGCACGCCATGAAACTTTCAGCTCTTAAAACAATCAAAAAAATAAACCAGCTGTTTTAAACAAGCCGATTCATACCGTTAATAACCGCTTCGACCGAGGCTTCAATAATATCTGTTCGGGCGCCGCGGGCGGTAATCACTTTACCGTCTTTGGACATCTTAACCGTCACTTCAACCAAAGCGTCTGTTCCGCCCGTAATTGAATCGACGTGATATTCTTCAAGAATAATGTCGCCGACAGATGAAACGGCGCGCTGGATAGAGCGAATGGCCGCATCCACCGGACCGTCGCCCGTGTCAACGCAAATTTCTTCTTTGCCGTTAACTTCCAAGACAACGGAAGCCATCGGAATGGCGGGACGACCCGAAATTGCCGAGAACGACTTTAATTTGACAGTCGGCTCGCAGTGGATTTCCAAGACGGATTCCGCAATCGTCTGCAAATCGGCATCTGTTACGCTGAGTCCTTTGTCGCCCATTTCTTTCACGCGCTTGAAAATTTCAGTCCTCTGCGCCGGATTAGCCGTTAAGCCGAGTTCATTGAGCGCCAATTCAATCGAGCTGGCACCCGCATGTTTACCGAGAACAACGCGGCGCGTTCTTCCGACAAATTCGGGAGAAATCGGCTCGTAAGACGCCGTATTTTTTACTAAGTCGTGAATATGAATGCCGGCTTCATGCGTAAAAGAATTGCCGCCGACGATTGCTTTATTCGGAGCCACCTGAATATTTGTCAGACGGCTGACCAAACGCGAAAGCTTGTATAAATTTTCAATTTGAAGATTCGTTTTGACACCGTAAAGATGCTCCAGCTGGACGGCAACTTCTTCCAAAGACGCATTGCCGCTGCGCTCACCGATTCCGTTCACGGTGACATGTGCCTGAGCGGCGCCGGCCCGAAGAGCTGCAATCGTATTTGCCGTCGCCAATCCGAAATCGTTATGACAGTGAATACTGACCGGAGCGCCCGCAACGTAAGCTAATTCTGAAAAAATCGTAAATGTTTTTTCAGGAGTCAGCATGCCGACCGTATCACAAAAACAAAGACGGTCCGCGCCGCTTGCAACGCCTGTCGCATAAAGCTCTTTTAAAAACTTAAAATCTGCGCGGGAAGCATCCTCGGCGCTGAATTCAACAATCAGCCCGTGAGACTTGGCATATTCCGCAACTTCTGCCGCCGCCAAAAGAACATCTTCTCTGTCCTTTTGAATCCGAATGTCTTTCTTAAGCTTTGATTCAATATGAAGAGCCGAAGACGGAACGACAAGATGAACCGAGTCGACATCACATTCTAAAGCCAAATCAATGTCGGATGTTCGCATTCGGCAGTAACTGCAAATTTCAGCCCGAAGTCCGAGTGCTGCGACCGCTTTAATGGAACTGCGCTCGCCTTCGGATGTGACGGCGGAGCCCGCTTCAATAATGCTCACACCTAAATCGTCCAAAGCCAACGCTATTTTTATTTTATCATCTGTCGAGAGCGCCACGCCCGGTGTTTGTTCACCGTCGCGAAGCGTTGTATCAAGGAAGCGAATGTTTTCGAATAATATAATCCCCTCTTTTACGATTTGATGCAACAGCCGCATGTTAAAGAATGCTCCTGCTGATGCACAGGGAAAAATCATTAATGGGTTATATATGTTTTCATGAGTTTATCATGAATTTTAATGACATAATAATGAATTGCAGCCACGATTGAAAACAAGTGAATTTAAAATGATAGATTTAAATAGATTTTACATGATTTAAGAGAAACATGTTTACAACAACCGTCACGCCGAGTTTTGGCGACATTGACGGGCTGGGGCATGTTAATAATACGGTCCTTGCCCGCTGGTTTGAACTGGCAAGAAATCCGATTTTTCGCATTTTTGAGCCCGATTTAAATTTATCCCACAGCGTTTGGACTTTAATCATGGCCCGAACCGAATATGATTTTGTCGGAGAACTGTTTTTCCAATACGATGTTGAAATCCGCACGTTTATTGAACGTATCGGCACGAAATCATTTACGGTTTATCAAGAAGCCTGGCAGGAAAATCGTCTTTGCGCAAAAGGAAAAGCCGTCGTCGTTCATTTTAATTTCAATCAAAAAGAAACAACGCCGATTCCGGAAGACAAAAAGAAACAATTAATGGCACACCTGATTTTCGATTGTTCCCGAAATGAAATAAATGATTGAAAAAAAACAAAAAAACAAAAAAAGAATTTTTAAAAACGAACCGGAATTTATGAAAATAAAAACCGATAGATTAAGCGTCGAATTTTCACGATTATTCGTCGCTTCCTTTTTCACTGTCCGAAATTGCTCCGCCCGGCTCAAGTTCTCTAAAAACCTGCCGTTCGAAACGGTAAACTTTAGCGCCGTATTTCCACATCAAAGGCGTCAGCCCCGCAGATTTACAGGCGTGGCATAAGAAATCAATCGGACTCCATTCGTTTTCGACGGCCGCCTGCGGAAGAAGAGCGCTGCGATGCTCGCCGTACTCAACAATCAATCCATGCGTTCCGATTTGAATTTGGTCGGAATAAGACGTGAATTCACTGCCTAATGATTCCGGAAGTGTCAAGGTTCGGACTTCAACGGAAATTTTTGAAAAATCCTTTCTTTCCAACGGGAAAAAGCGAGGGTCTTCAAATGCCGCCGCCACCGCCGACTTAACAAGAACATCTTTGAGCGGCAGAGCCGGATAAGGATAGCCGACACAGCCCCGAAGGTCATCGTCCATCGCCAGTGTTACAAAAGCGCCTCTCTTTTCGGAAAAGATAACCGGCATTGACGGGAGTTCTGAAAAAGGATCCTTATTATCAAATGTGGATTCAATGGCTTGACGGGCAACTTTCACGGCGAGAATACCCTCGTTTTTGTGAAGAACATTTTTTGACATTTGACGCGCACATCCTTGAAAAATGAAAAGTTAATCGTCTTGTGATTCATCATTAACGCATCTGGCATACGCTTTTCTGAGAACGGCAATTCCGGGAAGCTCTGTTCCGGAAAGATATTCGATGCATGCGCCGCCTCCCGTACTGATATGGGAAAACTGACTGCTCATACCGAGGCGGTTTACTTCAGCGGAAATGTGCCCGCCGCCGACAATTGAAAATGGAACTTTCGTTGCCGCGCGGATAATTTCATTTGTTCCGAGCGCAAAGTCCGGATTTTCGGAAACGCCGGCGGGGCCGTTTAAAATGACGGTTCCGGCGGATTCGATGAGAGAAGTATAATTGGCAATTGTCTCAATACCGATATCGTTTGCGGGGTAGGCGGATTTTCCCATTTCTTCAATTTTGGCCTCAATACGCTTTCCGTCAACGTTTAATGCGACATCTGTTGGAAACCGAACGCGGTCTCCGAATTTTTCAATTTTGGATTTGGCTTTTTTAATGTAATCTTCATAGCCCATTTTCTTAATCAGGTCTAAATTCGCTTGGCCGATATCATAGCCGGACGCCGCCAGAATCACATTGCCGACAACGCCCGTAAATAGAACAAGGTCGGCACTGCCGGTGGATAAAACATTTTTAGCAACATTTAAAGAATCATCTACTTTTGCGCCGCCGAGAACATAGACACAGGGGCGTTCGCCGTCTAATCCGTGGTCGAGGCTGACGATTTCGGATTCCAAAATTCTGCCTGCGCCGCACGGAACATCACGCGTAAAGCCGACAACCGATAAATGAGAACGGTGGGAAACCGCAAAGGCATCATTGAAGAAATAATCAACATAAGGCAAAAGTTTTTGAACGAAATAAGAATCGGCGTGTTCGTCAACAGACCGCTCAAGCGATTCTTCGGAAAAAAAGCGGACATTTTCGAGCAGGATAACATCGCCGGACTCCATTGAGGAAATACATGACCGAGCGTATGCGCCGAAAATATCATCGACATACCGAACCTCTTTTCCGAGATATTTCGATAAAATGGAGGCGTGGGATTTCGTTGTCATAAAATCCGACTTCCCGGGACGGCTTTGGTGAGCCAGAAGAACAACTTTGGCATCTTTTAAATCATTGATTGTTCGAACGTGGCTTTTGATGCGCGCATCGTCTAAAATTTGTCCGTTCGGTCCCATCGGCGAATTAAAATCCACACGCAGAAGAACGGTTTTCCCCGAAACATCAAAATCATCAATCGTAAAAAAATCTTTTGTCAACGCTGAACCTCTCTTTTCAGGATTATCTTGCAAATAATGAATGAATATTTTAAGTCATGCTCCAAATTTATTAAACCTTATCGGGAATTTGAAGAAATTTTGCCATACGTTCCGAGAATTTTAATTTTAGAGGATTTATCCGAAACTTTTGAGAGTGCTTCTGCCACATTATTATCGGCGGGCGTCCCTTCCAAATCAATGTAGAAATAATACTCCCCCAATGCTTTTTTGGACGGGCGGGATTCAATGCGCGTTAAATTAATCCGGTGCCGATAAAAAACTTCAAGAATGTGAAATAAAGCGCCGGGTTTGTCATTGGTCGGAGAAAAAACAACGGATGTCTTGAAATAAAGATTTCCGTCCTCCGTTTTTGAAAAATTGTTTCTCAAAAAGAGAGGCTGTGCTTCATGCGGCATTTTTACATCAGAGCGCATCAAAACAAAAAACCGCGTTGAATTCGAAGAATTGTCTTGAATATTTGTTCTGACGGCGATGAGCCCGTATTTTTCACCGGCTTCTGCCGAAGCAATTGCCGCACAGATATTTTTACCGTCCGCCTTGTTTGCTTCATTTGAAATCATCAGAGCGGCTTGAGACGTGCTTTCTGCTTCAATGCAGCGAGCATTTTTTAATCGGTCTCGAATAAAAGATCGGCACTGATACAGCCCTTGCGGGTGAGAATAAACGCGGGTAATATCCTCTAACGAAAAAGAAGCGGGTTGAGAAAACGCCGCGGGAAGCAAGAGGCAATGTGAAATCGGAAGAACGACTTCGGCTGCGATGACCACCTCTTTTTCAAGAAGCAGATCCATGCTGATGCCGACGGCCCCCTCAATGGAATTTTCAACCGGAATGACGGCAAAGTCAGCCCTATCGGATTCATTTTTGAATAAGTCGAGAACAACATTTTCAATGGCGGATAGATAAACAAATTCGAGCGTGCCGCCCGAAAAATCAGAAAAGATTTGATGCGCCGCTTTTTCCGTATAAGATCCGGACGGACCTAAAATTGAAATTTTCATAAAGATTCCGAGAAAATCGAATTTTTAAAATAGAAATCTAAAACCTTAAAAAGATTAAAATTTAAAAATGGAAGAGGTTGGATTATAAATCCAAAACATCCGCCACGCTGTAAATTTTTCCTTTTTTCTGCGCATTAATCCATTTTGCCGACAAAACGGCGCCGCCGACAAAAATTTCGCGGGTATGCGCCTGATGCCGCAGCTCGATACGTTCGGAATTGCCGATGAACATAACGGTGTGATCGCCGATAATATCGCCGCCGCGAATGGCATGAATGCCGATTTCTTCGCCGCGCGGGCAGAGCCCGTGACGACCGAACACAAGTTCTTTGCCGCCCAACGCGTTGCTGATAATTTCGGAAGCGGTCATTGCGGTTCCACTCGGCGCATCTTTCTTTTGGTTGTGATGCGCTTCAATAATTTCGATATCGTAGTCACCTAAATATTGAGACGCTTCTTTTAAAAGTTTAAAGAAAACATTGACGCCGATTGAATAATTTGTAGAAATAACGGCTGCGACATTGTTTTGAACAACGGCTTCTTCGATTTTTGCCCGCTGTTCGTCGTTGATGCCGGTGGTTCCGATAATTAAATTGACTCCGGCGGAAGCGGCTGCGGGCGCGTTAACAACGGTTGCCGCCGCAATTGTGAAATCAATAATAACATCTGTTTTGGATTCTTTGAGAACGGCGACCAAGTTTGCGGAATCGGAAACGGGAATGCCGAGTTTGCCGATACGAATAACCTCTCCGACATCTTCGCCGACGAAAGCGATGTCAAAGGCGGCAGAAAGCGTAATGCCTTCCGTTGCCAGAATGCGCTGAATAATCAATGAGCCCATGCGGCCACAGGCACCGATGACGGCGGCGCGGATTTCCGTGCTCATTTCAGCACCCCGCACTTCTTCAATTCGGCTTTAAGAATTTCCAAATTGGATGATTGAAGCGGAACAAGCGGCAACCGGAGTCCGCCTGCGGCATGACCGGCCAGTTCGGCGGCGGTTTTAATCGGCGCGGGATTGGTTTCAATGAAAAGCGTTTTCATCAACGGCGCCATTTCATAATGAAGAGAAGAAGCTTTTTTAAGGTCTCCGTTTTCAAACGCGTTGACCATTTCAACCATTTTGCCGGGAAGAATGTTGGCGATAACGGAAATAACGCCGGCCGCACCGATGGACATGAGCGGAAGCGTGGCGACATCGTCGCCCGAGAGTAAAATGAAATCTTCGTCCTGCGTTTTGGACAGGATTTCCGTGGCTTTTCCCATGTCGCCGGTGGCTTCTTTGATGGCGATAATATTCGGATGTTTTGCCAATTCCGCAATGGTAGAAACACTCATGTCGACGCTTGTTCGGGACGGGACATTATAAAGAACGATCGGGATGTCAACCGAATTTGCAATGGTTTCAAAATGAGCGATTAAACCGGCCTGCGTCGGTTTGTTGTAATAAGGCGTAATAATTAAAACAGCATCGGCCCCTGAATCTGCTGCATGTTTTGTATATTCGACCGCTTCGGCCGTATTGTTCGAACCGGTTCCGGCAATGACGGGAACGGTTGACGCATCTATTGCAATGTCTGTCACACGCATATGTTCGGCGGCCGACATTGTTGCGGATTCGCCGGTTGTGCCGCACGGAACGATGGCACTGACGCCGCCTTTTATTGTGAATTCGATATTTCTTCGGAATCCGTCAACATCAATCTGATTGTCTGCCGTAAACGGCGTAATTAACGCGGGAATGACGCCTCTTAATTTTTGACTCATATGTCCACCCATTTCTTTTATAAGATTCTTTTATAAGAATTTCAATGAAAATTAACGATAATTATGAAAAAGCACAACGTCATGAAAATCTTTTGTACAAAATAAATATGATAATTCCTTTTCAAAAATTAAGTAAAGAAGTAATTAAAATTATTGCTTGAAAAAAGAGAAAACTGCCGCTCTGCCAAGTTGAAACGGTAAGATTGTTCATGTAAACAAGAAATAAAAAGAAAAAAGAAGGAAAAACAAAAAATGAAAAAAATAAAACTGAAAAAAATTGAAAAAAACTGAAAAAAAACAAAAATTGAAAAAAAACAAAACTAAAAAAAACAAAACTAAAAAAAACAAAACTAAAAAAAACAAAACTAAAAAAATAAAACTGAAAAAAATTGAAAAATTGAAAGGAAATCGAATTGAAGATGCTTATATCGATTTATTTTTCGACTCGTTTTTTGATTCGTTTTTCGATTCATTTTTCAATTTTTTCAATGGCGGGAGGTAATCTCTTTTAAACCCGTATCCGCTGAAATCGTTTTGCCGTTTCAGTTTGCCGTCTTCCCAAAGCTTTCCGAGAAGCTCGGTCACGGAATAAGCGGCGCGCGTTACACCCATGCTTCTTTTATCGGTATCCGTTCCGGCGACATACAAATTTTTAACCGGAGTTCGGATGTCGGCGAATTCGCCGCGAATGGTAATGGCTGCTTTTTCGGGAATCGTGATTTGCTCGTGACGCATTGCGACATGTTTTTCAATGTCCGGCAGAATCCCAAAAATCTCGTTGTAAGCATCGTCAATCTTTGATTTGACATTTTTATGCTGCGGAATGAAAGCAAATCCGACCGTTTGGCATCCTTTCGGTGCCAGTGACGGGTCATAATTGCTGATCGGGCCGCCCCAGTAAGGAAGGTTTTCAAATTGAACTTCAGAACCGATGTAATCAAATTCGGGAAGAAGATCGTCTAATCCGAGCCAAAGGCTTAAGCTGACAGTGTGATCAATGCCGTCAAGATGATTGGTATAAGAAACGGGAAGTTCCATCAATTGCGGCAAAGTACTTGCAAATCCGGTGTGAATAATTAAATCGGCATAATATTCGCTTTCTTTTGTTTCAACCCCGATTGCTTCGTCGGCATCGTTTGTCAGGATGGTTTGAACGCGAGATCCCGTCAAAATGTCAACGTTGCGAGGCATAGACTTAACAGTACAGTCTGTTATTGCCTGAACGCCGCCGACCGGATAGCCTTGAGTTGAAAAACCGCCTTTATGCGTCAGTGTTTTCTTAAGAGCGGCAAGGAAAGAATCATCCGAAGAGATGGACCCGTTAAGAGACGCGGCATCGCCCGACATCGTTGCAGGAGCGGAAGATATGTCCGGCTTTTTGGCGCTTTTTACCTCTTTTTTACCGCCGCCTTCTTTTTTCTTGGCTTTTTTCTTCTTGGATTTCTTTTTAAAATCAACTTCGCCTCGAACAACCGCCAAATACTCTCCGGGTGTTAGCTTGTCTTTTTCTTTGATAACGCCTGCGCCGGCTGCCATTCTCTGAACAGAAGTTTCTTTCATGCCGCGGCCGGACATGAACATGGAAAACGTATTGGCAAACGCCAATGTTTCATGACTCAGCCCCGCGGGAAGACATTCGTAAACAGAGCGGTCCGAATAATCGGCACCGCGACCGACTTTAAGCATAATCGACCCGATTGTTGCCGCCAGCTTCATTCTGTCCGAGCGCGGCAGATAATCAAATGTCAGAAAATCGCGGACATTTGTCGGGCATCGTACCAGATTCGCATCCCGCGTGCGGATAAAATAGTCACCGTATGGCCGGAAAGAAGGCGTGACGTCAAAATACTGGTCCATTAAAAGCGGGAGCGGACCGCCGCGGAGGGCCGTAATGGCGTGCGGACCGGTATCTACCGTAAATCCGTCAACCGAATAGCTGCGGCAGTTTCCGCCGACAGTTTCATCTTTTTCAAGAACAAGAACACGATTACCGTGTTTGGAAAGGGCGAGAGATGACAGCAAACCACTGATGCCGCCGCCGATAACAATAACATCATATTCCTCGTTTTGCATAATGATAACATCCGTAAGAATAACAAAAATAACAAAGATAATAAGAATAACAAAGATAACAAACGGATAAAAAACGTCAAAGAATAAAAAGGTAACATGAGAAATCATGTGACAAAAAAGACAACGCAGAAAGGAAAAAAGGAGAAAGCCGAATTTGTCGGCTTTTAAAAATAAATAGAAAATTGAAAACTTATTCAAAGATTTCGGGAACAAGTTTTCGAGCGACGGTTTCGTAGGCTTTTGTTAAATCGCCTTTGTCGTATCGGAAAATATCCTTATCGAATGACTCTTTTGTAACTTTATCCCAAATGCGGCAGGTGTCACAGGAGATTTCGTCCGCCAATAGAATTTCGCCGTTGCAACGGCCGAATTCTAATTTGAAGTCCGGCAAAAGGTAGCCGTTTTTATCGAAATATGCGACTAAAATGGAATTAATTTTAAGAGCGGTCGTTTTAATCTGCGCCATTTCTTCGTACGTCGCGACACCCAAAGCGTAAGCGACGTCTTCGTTAATCATCGGGTCCTGATATTCGTCGCTTTTGTAATCGAAGACAAGAACCGGTTTTTCAAAGACTTTTCCGGCGGGCATCGGATATTTTTTGGTAATTGAACCGGCGGCGATGTTTCTGACAATCACTTCAAGTTTGATGATGTCAACCACATCGACAATCATATCGACATCGGAATACATTCCACCGTAGTGTGTTTTAATGCCGTTTTCTTCAAGCATTTCAAAGATTTTGCGGGAAATTTGGGCATTGTAATATCCCTTTTTCGGCGCTTCGCTTTTCTTGCCGCCGTTAAAAGCAGTCAGACTGTCGCGGAATTCGGAAATGTATTTGGCCGGATCATTGGTCGTGTAAATTGTTTTTGCTTTTCCTGAATAAATCGGTTCCGATTTTTGAATTTGAGACAAAGGCATCACCTGTAAAGCAAGGTTTTGAATAAAAAATGATGAAATAAAAGCGAGATTAAATAAGACATACTATTTAAATAATTCTTTTGGAAAAAAACACGCGGCAGAGCGTACAGCAAAGAAAAAGAAGCAGACGGAAGAATGCAAAATTTTATTATGATTGAGAATGTAATTAGTTATTTCAATTCTCAAGCCTGAGTAAAAAATCATCCGGATTTTGAAAAACTTCAAAGAACGAACATAATTCAAAAAACGAATGAATGACAATTTTTATCTGAAATGATATGAAACGGGCTTAATTCAATCGAAGGAAAATATCATGAACGCTGAAACTTTAGACGTCATCGAATTGCTTCTGACCGCTGAAATTTACAATTCTCAAAACAAATTAATTGTCAATGACATCCCGTCTAAAATCCGCCGCACGCTGTGGGACGCAAAAACGAGAAATGTTTCAAAACCGATAAAGGTCAACGGAACGATTATTAAAAACATGTTCGGGATAGAAGACGCGGAAAGCGCGTTAAAAATAAACGGCAAGAATTTTGCGTATGCTGTCGTTGATTCGTACACAGGAAATGTTCGCCTGACAGAAGGCGCTTTGGAATCCGCCGCCGAATGGTTTAAAAAGCAGGATGAAGCAAAAGACAGAATTGCCGAAAATCCCGTTTTATCTTATTATTACGGTGTCGTCATGGAGCAGAATGATATTTCGTATGACGACAGCATTTCTAAAAATCCGCCGAAAGAAGCCTCTAGAGAATGGATTGAATCCATCATTGAAGAGCTGTCGGAAGGAAAAGGGAACGGTAGGGAATGGCTGAAACTGGCTTATATCAAAGCGCCCGAAGAAGTGCGCGAATCCATGGATGAACTGATTTTAACGGAACGCCAGAAAAACGAGCTTCAGAAAATTGAATTAGCCATCAGCAATAAGGATCATTTCAAAAATATCGGTCTTTACGACATCGGCAAAGTTCTTTTCGTCGGCCCCCCCGGAACGGGAAAAACCTCGTTTGCCCGCGCGCTTTCAAAAAAATTGTCGATCCCGATTGTGGAAGTTCACTTATCTATGATTACCGACCAGTATTTGGGAGAAACGTCGAAAAATATCGACCGCGTTTTTGCGCTTGCAAAAAAATTCGATCCCTGTATTATGTTTATTGATGAATTTGACTTCATCGCAACTTCAAGAACCGCCTCGGACGAACACTCCGCAATCAAACAGGCGGTCAATACGCTTTTAAAAGCCATTGACAATGTCAGTTTGGTGGAAGACGGCGTTTTATTAATCGCGGCGACCAATCACACCCGAAAACTGGACGAAGCCGTTTGGCGCCGTTTTGACGAAATTGTGGATTTTGAGCGCCCGACGCTTGAAATGAGAAGAGACATATTGGACACGATTCTCAGAAGAATTGAGGGCGATATCGATACCGAAGCCATTGCCAAAAAAACAGAAGATTATACCGGCTCAGATTTGAGAATGGTCATTCGCGAAGCGGTTTTGTCGGCGCTTTTGGAAAAACGCTTCAATTTGGTTCAATCCGACTTAGAAAAAGCCGTCAAATCGTTTGACAGAAGAGCCGGATTAAAAATGACGGCGTTTATTGAAGACTGAAAAAAAAAAAAAAAAAAAAAAAAAGGAAAAAAAAAAAAAAAAAAAAAAAAAAAA
>JGI994J12354_10004823_pt1 | contig 11927 bp, 11 predicted proteins | sample IntmicLarv3ML3BL_FD_12354 | JGI IMG/M metagenome (IMG submission 12354) | reverse complement strand
CTCCTCACTCATCTCGGAGGTGACGGGGAAGAGAATGTGGCGCACGGTGGCTGTGCGGGTGGGGTCGATGTAGCGATCGACAAAATTGGCGACAATGTAGCTGCTGCCGGTATCGACGATCTCCAGGTCACCCGAGACCCGGGCGGTGTCCTTCATCCAGGTGATGAGGGCCGCCGTGCCGCTGATTCCGGCGTTCTGGATGAGGGCGGTGGTGAAGATGGCGGGTTCCTCGCCCTCGGCCAGCTCAATTTCGGCCTGCTCGGCCTCGAAAATTTCGCGGGACAGGGCGTCAAAGTCCTCCCCGGCGGTCAGGCGAGCCATGAAGGCGTCGGCCAGAGCCTTGGCCTCAGCCATGCTGGCCTCGGTCATGGTGGTGGCCTCAGCCTCGCTTGTGGGCTGGCCCTCGGCCACGCTCTCGCCTTCTGCGGGGGCGGTGTAGGTATAGGTGGTGTAGGGGAAGGTCTGGCTGTAGTAATCGGCGCGGTCGAAGCTATCGACGTTGGCCTGGTAATATGCATCCACCTCGGCGTCACCAATGCCATAGCCCTCCTGGATGGAGGTGCCATAGTTGCTGGCGTAGGTGATGATGTCGAAGATACGGCGCAAATCGCTCTCCTTGGTATTGTTGCGGTAATAGCTGGCGATATAGGCCTCCAGAGTGACGCCGTAGGTGGTGGCGGCCTCAGTCAGGCCGTCCATCTGGGCCTGGCCGAGGTCATCGGCATCGGCGGGCAGAACAAAGCCCACGGCCTTGCCCTCCTGATAGAGGGCCAGCAGGTTGTGCAGCGTTTCGAGCGTGATGTTGTTGAAGGTATCACGCCAGGTGCCGCCCTCTTCGCCCGGCAGGGCGTCCAAGGTATCGTCGATGGGATAGCCCGACATTTGCAGCATGTAGTAATTGGGCACGCCGTAGCCATTGTCGGTGGCATTGAGCCACGAGGTACGGCTGTACTTATAGTAGATATTGTAGTCCAGGGCCGAAACCTTCATATCGCCCACCGATGCGGTGGTGATGGTGCGCTGGAGCAGGCCGGTGGTGTGCAGCAGGCTGAAAGCGAGCAGCAGCAAAAACGCGACGCCGACCGTCCAGCCGACGATTTTGATCCAGAGCTTTGTTCCGCCCGACTTGGCCGCGCTGTGGGCCTCCTGGCGGGTTCTGTTACCTTTTCCCATGTTGTTTTTCCATCCTTCGTTGGTTTGTCTGTCAACGCTCAAGGCGTGCCGGGTATTATCATACTACAAAGTGTTGACGTATTTGTTGCGAACATATAAATTATCTAGGAACGGCCCCGAAAAGTCAACCTTTTTTTGCCCCTCTGGAGTAAAATACCGGGTTTTTTTCAAAAAGTTCCGAAAAAGCCTTAAAAATTCCCTTGCAAAAGGGTGCATGCTGTGGTATCATAAGCGTTGCGAAAAGTAAGTTTATGCGAGGTGAAAGAGCATGAAAGAGGGCATCCATCCCAACTACAAGGTGACAACCGTCAGATGCGCCTGCGGCAACGAATTCGAGACGGGTTCGGTGCGGGACGGCATCCGCGTTGAAATTTGCAGCAATTGCCACCCCTTCTATACCGGCAAGCAGAAGCTTGTGGACACCGGCGGGCGTGTCGATCGCTTCAAGAAGCGTTTCAACATGGAGCAGAAGTAACCAGCAGACATTTGACGAGCGGCGCCGCCATGCAGCGCCGCTCCTTTTGTGCATTTATGGGGCTGCCGCAGACCGAGGTCGTGGGGCGTCGCCCCACACCCGACAAGCTTTTTGGAAAAAAGCTTGAGCAAAAACTTGCACAACAATCGTGTTACACACGATTGTTAGAATTATTACTATTCTGAAATTGTGCGTAGCGCAACTTCCAAATGTTTTTTGAGGTTCTCTGGGGTATTTTTTACAAAAAATACCCCGGAGTCGCCGAAGGCAAATCAACAACATGGAGAATATAACTTGATAGAAAAATATGAAACGGCCCGCGGGCGGGCCTTGCTTGTCGGCGTCAACTGCCCCGGTCTGCGGGATTTCGAGAGCTCGGACGCCGAGACCATGCACGAGCTGCGCGAGCTCACTCTGACTGCCGGCGGCGACCCTCTCTTTGAGGCCATGCAAAACCGCCACAGCCCCGACCCCCACACCTTCATCGGCGAAGGCAAGGCCGAGGAGCTCAAGGAGATCATCGAGGCCAATGAACTGGATTTGGTCATCTTCGACAACGAAATCTCTCCCTCTCAGACCCGGGCCTTGGAAACCGAGCTCGAGTGCCGGGTCATCGACCGCAATGCCCTCATTTTAGATATCTTCGCCGACCGGGCCAAGACAGCCGAGGGTAAGCTTCAGGTCGAGCTGGCCCAGTACAAATATATTCTGCCGCGCCTGACCCGGATGTGGACCCACCTGGTGCGCCAGACGGCCAGTGGCGGCTCGAGCCCCATCGGCACACGCGGCCCTGGCGAGACCCAATTGGAGACCGACCGGCGGCACATCCGCCGCAAGATTCAAAAATTGGAACTTGAAATCTCCGAGGTCAAGCGTATCCGCGCCACCCAGCGGCAAAAGCGGCAAAAGAGCCAAATCCCCCTCATCTGCCTGGTGGGCTACACCAACGCCGGCAAGTCGACGCTGCTCAACGCCCTCACCGGCGCGGGCGTCCACGCCAACGACCGGCTTTTCGACACCCTGGATCCCACCACCAAGACCATGAAGACCAAGGACTTGGGCGATGTGCTCATCTCGGACACCGTCGGCTTCATCCGCAAGCTGCCCCACCACCTCATCGACGCCTTCAAGGCGACGCTGGAGGAGCTGACCTACGCCGATGTGCTGGTGCATGTCATCGATGCCAGCAGCGAAACTTGGCGGGAGCAGGCCGATGTGGTCGAGCGCCTTATCGTCCAGCTGGGGGCCGAGAAGACACCCCAGATTCGCGTTTACAACAAGGTCGATTTGCTCAGTGACGACGCCCTGCCCCGGGAGGGTGGTAGCGTGCTGTGCTCGGCCCTCAGGGGTATCGGGCTGGAAAAGCTGGTGGACACCTTCATCCAAAGCCTGGGCGAGCGGCTCATCCCGGTCAGTTTCGTGTTGCCCTACAGCGATGCCGCCATGCTCGACCGCCTCTATCGCGAGGCCAATGTGCAGGCAGCCGACTATCAGGAGGACGGCATCCATGTGGAGGCTGTGTGCGACAGCAAGGCCTATGGCCGCGTACAGGCCTATCTGGGCACCCCGCGCGAGCTGGAGGACTGGGAAAAATGAGCCTGAAAGCCTTCAAGGTGCCCACGCAGAACGCCTCCGCCCAGTTCGTGGAGAAAAAGTCCCGCTTCATCGGCAACATCTACAAGATTGAGACAGCCGAGGAGGCCGCCGACATTCTGAAATCCATGCAGAAGCAATTCTGGGATGCCAGCCACAATGTCTACGCCTATGTGTTGGAGGGCGGCATCATGCGCTTCTCCGACGATGGCGAGCCCCAGGGCACGGCAGGCATGCCGACTCTGGACGTCCTCAAAAAGGAGACGGTCTGCAATGTGCTGTGCGTCACCACCCGATACTACGGCGGCACGCTGCTGGGGGCCGGAGGGCTGGTGCGGGCCTACTCCCACGCCTGCAAAATCGCCCTGGACGCCGCCGGCATCTCAATGATGACCCCTTACGCAGGGGCGAGCATCACATGCCCCTACCCGCTCCTTGAGATTGTGCGCAAGCAGTATGGCCACTTTGAGGTGAATGAATCGGATGCAGCTTATACCGATGTGGTGGGGCTCGACCTCACCTTGCCCGTCGAAAAGCTAGAAGGCTTCCGCGCCGTGCTCACCGAAGTGACCTCAGGCCAGCTCGAGCTGCAGCTCACCGGTGAGCGCATGTTCCCCAAGCCCCTGCGGGAACCGATCATCGCGGAATAAAAAATCCTTGCAAAAAAGAGGAAAATCGACTTTTGCGCGTATTAGTACATGTAGAAAGCAAAAAGCATCTGGGTCACGGCCTGGGTGCTTTTTGAAGCCAGCACGAGCCGCCCAGTGTGCAGCCCCTACGAAGGGCATCCAGGAAAACACATAAAAGAGGAGTGAACGATAATGATTTCTTCAATTATCGGCATATCTTTTGATTGTCCGGATGCACATGAGTTAGCTGATTTTTATGTAAAAATATCGGGATGGGAAAAGGAAAAACTAGACGGCGATGAATGGGCCGGTATTCGCACACCAAACGGCATATTATTGGTATTTCAGACTGTCGAAAGTTATGTTCCTCCTGTTTGGCCTTGGAAAAATGGCGAACAACAACAAATGGCTCATATTGATTTCAAAGTTGATAATTTAGAAGAGGCGGAGGAACTTGCATTAAAGCATGGCGCATTAAAATCTGATGTCCAGTATTTTGATACATCAACCGTAATGTTCGACCCCGCCGGACATCCTTTTTGCTTGTCTACCGTTTAATAATACTTATTGTCTACCGTTTAATAATACTTATAATTAACAGAAAACATGTGAAACATGTTTTCAAGAAGTTTGTGGGGTGTGGGGTGAAACCCCATGGTCTAAACGAGAGGAGTGCATCCATGTCCGAGACCACCGGCTCTCTGCGCGAGCAAATCGAGGAGTTAGAGCTTTTAAATCTGTCGCCGCGGGCGGCCAAAGCCCGGTTCTCTCAAGGCCGCGAGCGGGAGGACGCCCCCTGTCCGTTACGCACTTGCTACATGCGCGACCGTGACCGGGTCATTCACTCCAAGGCCTTCCGGCGGCTCAAGCATAAGACCCAGGTTTTTGTCTCGCCCGAGAAGGACCACTACCGCACCCGGCTGACCCATACGCTGGAGGTGGCCCAAATCTCCCGCACTGTGGCCCGGTGCCTGCGCCTCAATGAGGATTTGACCGAGGCCATCGCCCTGGCCCACGATTTGGGGCACACCCCCTTCGGCCACGCTGGGGAGCGCGCCCTGCGCGAGGCCTCGGAGCTGCCCTTTGCCCACAACGAACAGAGCGTGCGCATTCTGCGCGTGCTGGAAAAGGAGGGCCGCGGCCTCAACCTGAGCCACGAGGTGCTCGACGGCGTGCTGTGCCACAGCGGCAGCCTAAAGGCGGCGACGCTGGAAGGGCAGGTGGTGGCGCTCTCCGACCGTATCGCCTACATCAATCACGACATCGACGACGCCATCCGCGCTGGTATTTTGAGCGAACGCGACATCCCCAAGGAGGCCTCGAGCATACTCGGCAGCGGCCACGGCGTGCGCATCAACAATCTGGTGGCCAGCATGGTGGAGCACGGCCTCAAGACCGGGGAAATCGGCATGGACGAGGGCCACGCCGCCGCCATGGACGCCTTGCGCGGCTTCATGTTCGAGACTGTCTACCTTGAATCGGCGGCCAAGAGCGAGGAGTACAAGGGGGCCGACATCATCAAGGTGCTCTTTCACCATTTCGAGGCAAGCCCCGCCCAAATGCCCGAGGAGTACCGGGACATCGCCCTCAGCGACGGCCTCCCCACGGCCGTGTGCGACTATGTGTCCGGCATGACGGATCGGTTTGCGGTGGCGCTGTATAAGGAGATATTCATCCCCAAGGGGTGGGATATATAGCGGACGCCAGAAGAAAATCTACATATAAGGGGGGAAGGTATCCATGGCCATCGACCAACGGTTTTTCGACGAGCTGATCGACCGCTGCGACATTGTCGAGGTGGCCTCGGCCTACCTGCCCCTCAAGCGGTCGGGAGGCAATTACTCGGCCCTATGCCCCTTCCATAATGAGAAAACGCCCTCCTTCTCGGTCTCCCGGGAGAAGCAGATTTTCAAGTGTTTCGGCTGCGGCGAGGGGGGCAATGTCATCTCCTTTGTCATGAAGATGGAAAATCTGCCCTTCCTGGACGCCGTGCGCCAGTTGGCCGAGCGGGTTGGGATGGATATGCCCGAAAACGAGTGGGATGGCGAAAATGTCCGCAAGGAGCGCGAGCGGCTGATGGCCCTCAACCGCGAGGCGGCCCGGTATTTCCACGAGACCTTGCTCTCCGGTCAGGGCGCAGGCGCCCGGGCGTATCTCTCCCGCCGGGGCATCAGCCAGAAATCCATCAAGATGTTCGGCCTCGGGTACGCCGACGACAGTTGGGACAGCCTCATCAAGGCCATGGGGGCCAAGGGCTTCGAGAACAGCGAGCTCGAGCGGGCGCGCCTGGCCGGGCGGGGGAAGTCGGGCGGGCTCTATAATTTCTTTCGTGACCGCATCATGTTCCCCATCTCCGACCTGCGCCGCAATGTGGTGGCCTTCGGCGGCCGCGTGCTGCAAGGGGACGGCGAGGGGCGCAAATACATCAACAGCCCCGACACCCCGGTCTACAACAAAAGCCGGGTGCTCTACGGCATGAACCTGGCCAAGACCTCCAAGGCCGGCCAATACATTCTGGTGGAGGGCAACCTGGACGTCATCGCCCTGCACCAGGCCGGTTTCGACAGCGCTGTAGCCTCCTGTGGCACGGCCTTCACCACCGACCAGGCCAAGCTGCTGGGACGGTATACGAGCGAGGTCGTCATCTGCTTCGACGCCGACGCGGCGGGGCAGAACGCCACCCGAAAGGCCATCGACATCCTCAAGGCCCAAAACATCGGCGTGCGCGTCCTACAAATCCCGCCCAAGCGGGATCAAGATGGCCATGTGCTTCTCGACAGCAAGGGTCTGCCCATGAAGAATGACCCCGATGATTACATCCGAGAGAACGGCGCGTCCGCCTTCGCCGCGCTCCTCGAGCGGCCCGAGACCGACGGGCAGTACCGCCTGGGCCGCATCCGCGCCCAGTATAATCTGGAGCTGGACGAGCAGCGCATTGCCTTTTCCCGGGAGGTGGCCCGGTACATTGCCACCCTATCGAGTCCGGTCGAGGGCGAGATCCTCGCCCGCTCAGCGGCCCGGGAGGCCGCCATTTCTGAGGAGAGCCTCCTGACTGAAATCGAGCGCCTGCGCCGACAGAACGCGAAATCCCGCCGCAAGAAGGAGCAGCAGCAGGCCACCGCCTCGCCCCAAAACGCCGCCCAGCCGGCGGCCCGGGCCCTGCGCTACCGCGACCCGGCCTCGGCCAAGGTGGAGGAGCAGCTGCTGGTAGCCCTCTTATCAGCCCCCGAGCTGGTCGAGCAGGCCATGAGCGCCGTTGCGACGGAGGATTTTTCATCGGAGTTCCTGGGCAGCATTTACGGCAAAATCCTCGCCCGCCACGCGGCTGGTCTCGAGGTGACCGCCGCCGCCTGCATGATTGGCCTCGAGCCCGACGAGACGGCTCACCTCTCCAGCCTGCTCACCGCCCCGGTGGCAGCGGTGGCCGATGCCGAGACCGTGCGGCGCTGCATCGACCGACTGGTGCTGGCCAGAACCAAGCGCACAGGGGACAGTACCGAGGCCCTGCGCCTGGCCTTTGAGGCCAAAAAAGGCGACGCGAAGAACAAACCCGTGCCGAAATGAGTCTAATCATTGACCGACAGCTTGCCTTCGGCGACCAAGGGGTATTTTTGAAAAAATACCCCTTGGATCCCCAAAAACTTTTAGAAATTGTATTTCATACAATTTCAGAATTTATTATTAGCAAAAAATCATGTGAAACATGATTTTTAAATAAGTTTTTGCTCAAGCTTTTTCCCAAAAAGCTTGTCGGGTGTGGGGCAGAGCCCCACGGTCCAGCAGTCTAACAATAATAATCAAAATAGATAGATCGAGGGATAGGGAGGAACATCCATGAGTGACAAAAAGCAGATACCCGAGAACCAGCCCGCACTGGCCCAGCCGAACAAGAACCAGATGCTCAAAGACCTCCTCGAGTACGGCAAAAAGCAGGGCCGCATCACCATGAAGGAGCTCAACCGCATCATCGACGACCTAACTCTGGACGCCGAGCAGCAGGACAAGCTCTTTGAGGAAATCGAGAAGTTCAACATTGAAATCGCCGTTGACGACGACGACCTGACCGAGCTGCCCCTCATCGACCCCGACGAAGATATGCTCGAGCTGGAGGAGACCCAGCGGGAGGAGGAAATCGCCGACCCGGTGGTGCTGGCCGAGGGCTTCGCCATCGATGACCCGGTGCGCATGTACCTCAAGGAAATTGGTAAGGTTGACCTCTTGACCCCCGAGGAGGAGGTCGACCTGGCCAAGCGCATGCTGGACGGCGACGATCAGGCCAAGCAGCGCCTGGCCGAGGCCAATTTGCGCCTGGTCGTCTCCATTGCCAAGCGCTACGTGGGCCGCGGCATGCTCTTCCTCGACCTCATCCAGGAGGGCAACTTAGGGCTCATCAAGGCGGTTGAAAAGTTTGATTATAATAAGGGCTTCAAGTTTTCCACCTACGCCACCTGGTGGATTCGCCAGGCCATCACAAGGGCCATCGCCGACCAGGCCCGCACCATCCGCATCCCGGTGCACATGGTGGAGACCATCAACAAAGTCATCCGCGTCTCGCGCCAGCTGCTGCAAGAGCTGGGGCACGACCCCAGCCCCGAGGAAATCGCCGAGGAGATGGGCATGCCGGTGCAAAAGGTGCGTGATATCCTGAAAATCGCCCAGGAACCGGTCTCCCTTGAGACCCCCATCGGCGAGGAGGAGGACAGTCACCTGGGGGATTTCATCCCCGATGATGACGCCCCCGAGCCGGCCGAGGTAGCCAGCTTCACGCTGCTTAAGGAGCAGCTGGTTGAGGTGCTCAAAACCCTCACCCCCCGGGAGGAAAAGGTGCTGCGCCTGCGCTTCGGCATCGAGGACGGCCGCACCCGCACCCTAGAGGAGGTTGGCAAGGAGTTCAACGTCACCCGCGAGCGCATCCGCCAAATTGAGGCCAAAGCCCTGCGCAAGCTGCGTCACCCCAGCCGGAGCAAAAAGCTGAAGGATTTCTTGAACTAGACACATTGAACAAAATCGCGCCTGAAAAGGCGCGGTTTTTTGTTTGAAAGGGAGAAAACAGGGCTTTTTCAGAAAATGCCCGGAAAGTGCTTGCACGCGAACAGTATTCATGCTATATTAAGCGTATAACATGTATCGTCAACACGCTACATAGCGCACAACAAGGCAGAGTGAGCAACCGTGAAAAAGGAGGAAACACGATGTATCATTACCAAACTCTGGCACAGTTCGCCAAGGTGAACCCCCCGTCCTTCTACACCGCAGGGTACGAAAAGCTGCTCATGGAGGCCGTAGAGCACTTCAACATGCGCAGCCGTCTGGCGGCCAACCCCAAGGAAATCCTCGAATTGCGTGTCCTGGACGCCGGAACCCTCAAGCTGGTTTTCGCCAGCGAAAATCGGCTCAACGAGCCTCAGATTTCCCGCAGCCTCCGGGTGTTTTCCATGTACCTCATCCGGGAGGACGCCGAGCCCAGCTTCCGCCATCTTGTCACCGGCAAGCGGCTCTTCCGCATGGAGAGCAGCGAAATCGAAGCAGTCGAGCCGGCCCCCAAAGCCATGGACACCCCGCCGCCGGCCTGCAATGGCCTGAGCATGGCGCACCGGCTGCTGACCTTGCTTCTGGCCGATGAGGACGACGTGCAAGCCGAGGCCTGCGTCCGGGAGATTGAAAAAATCCTCAAAAAGTGGGAGAAGAGCCGCCGCGCCGAATAGCAAATCAAAGAGACCGCCGCATCTCCGGAAGGAGAGCGGCGGTTTTTGGGTAGACGGCGCGCCTGGGAAGCCAAGCACTACGCTCCCTCAATCACACAATGATCGGCGGCGTATTCGAGGAAAATGCCAATCAATTCGTTACGGCTGTGTCCGGTTTTGGCCGCGATATCGTCCAGCTTGGCCACGATTTCCTCCTTAATCCGGATAGAAAAAATCCGCGAACCGTCCTCGCCTTTGGGGCGGATAATCAAACCACCCTTATCCAAGATATCACCTGCTTTCAAACACATTTTATGCTTGTTAGCGGGCGATGTGTATGCTATAATAAATGTTATAATATGCGTTACATATGTAGTGCTATATGTTGGATTTTTACGAATCAGATAGCAAAAACCCCACATCCACCCCCAGGGCCCTTGCGATGAGCACAACCTCGTAATCGGGCACCAGGCGGTGCTGGCCCTCCAGACGCGAGAGGCTGGTGGCGCTGACATCCATGCCCAGCACTTGCAGCTGCGCCAGAAAATCCTTCTGCTTGATGCCGCGCTCACGCCGCAGGGCGACAACCTTGGTTCCGATGATATTCTTGCAGCCGGGTGGCTCTTTTCTCGGTTTCACAGCTATCAGCCCCCTCCTTTGCGCTTCGCGCAACGTGGCATTTATTTTTCCTCTAAGCAGCCACCATCATTTATTCGGCACTACTTTAAAGATAAAACAGACAGGTCTTGATATACTGCTAAAAACGCAGTATAATGAAAAATAATGCGATATTCGCAGCAAAATACCAGCAGGCGGTGCCCTATGAGCAACCCGACCATCCGGCCCATAGAGCAAAGGCTCTCACAACTCAACGCACGGCTGGCCGAGGCCGGCGCCCTCATGGAGGCCACTTTGGCCACCCTCAATCAGGCCAGCGCCGCCGTGGCCGCCTTACAGGCCGAGGTCGAGGACATCTATCTCTGCCTGGACGGCGCCGACGATGCAGCGGAAAAGAGGCCTGGCGGCCTGCGAATTCTGCCGTAGAATACCAACCAGCCATTGTGCGCAACAGAATGGCCAAAAGCTTCTTGAATGGGGTTTGGGGCACCCCCCAACGATTGAAGCATAGTCCACATCACGAAAGTTTTTCATTCTTTTGCCTAAGATACTCTTCACAATCCCGGGGAAAATGTGATATACTTACCATATCCCACAATGTGAAAACAAATTTTAGGAGGATGTAGAATGAAGGACATCAAGACAGTAACCGTTCTGGGCGCCAATGGCGCAATGGGCTATTCGATTTCGGCCGTGTTTGCCGCTTGGGGCGACTGCAAGGTCTACATGGTGGCCCGCAAGCTGGAGGCCGCCCAGGATGGCGCTGCCCGCGCTGTTAAAATCATCAAGAATAAGGACATTTCGGCCAACCTGTTTCCCATGAACTACGACGCTCTGCCCGACATTCTGCCCGAGAGCGACCTCATTTTTGAGAGCGTTGCCGAGGACATGAACATCAAGCGCGACATCAGCGCCAAGATCGCCCAGTACGCCAAGCCCGACACTATTTTGGGCACCGGTACCTCGGGCCTCTCGATCACCACCTTGGCCGAGTGCTTTGAGGGCGAGCTGCGCACCCATTACACCGGCACCCACTTCTTCAACCCCCCCAACGTGCTCACCCTGTGCGAGGTCATCCCCACCGAGTACACCGACAAGGTCTGGCTCAAGGAGTACAAAGAGTATCTGGCCAAGGTGCTCGGCCGCGCCGTGGTCGAGGTTAAGGATGAGGCCGGCTTCCTCGGCAACCGCATCGGCTTCCAGTTCATGAACGAGGCCCTGCAGGCTGCCGAGACCTATAAGGACAAGGGCGGCATCGATTACATCGACGCCCTCATCGGACCCTTCACCGGCCGTAGCATGGCCCCCATTGCCACCGCCGATTTTGTCGGCTTGGATGTCCACAAGGCCATCGTTGATAACCTCATGGTTAAGACGGCTGACTATGCCAACGCCACCTTCGCTCTGCCCGGCTATGTTCAGGGGCTCATCGACGCCGGTAGCCTGGGCCGCAAGGCCGGCATCGGCCTCTATCAGACCATCGTGGATGCCGACGGCAACAAAATCCGCAAGGTCTTCGACATCGCCACCGGCACCTATCGCGACATCGCCAAGTATGACCTGCCCTATGCCAAGGCCATGATTGACGCCATCGCCGCCGAGGATGTCCAGGGTGCCATCGACGCCCTCAAGGCCGACGGCAGTGCTGAGGCCAAGCTGTGCCTCACCTTCCTGCTCAAGTATGTGCTCTACTCGGTGGTCACCTCCAAGGAAGTGGCCGAGCGCGTCAACGATGGCGACACCGCCATGGTCTCC
>JGI994J12354_10004822_pt1 | contig 11932 bp, 9 predicted proteins | sample IntmicLarv3ML3BL_FD_12354 | JGI IMG/M metagenome (IMG submission 12354) | reverse complement strand
AAACAACGTCCCCGTTGATTTCCTGATTGGCTGCGACGGCTGCTGCGGCGAATGCGGCGTTGACCACGGCGAACACCGCGCACATTAACTCTTTTATTTAGATTAAATTTAAATAACGCATAATAAACTTCATGAAAAATTTTCATGAAGTTTGTTTTTACGTAAAAGTTTGTAACACTTCTTGCGATATATAAATATTATAATAAAATTGTATGCAATATTTATACTGCGGTCGAAATATGAAAACACGGACAAAAGTCTGTAATTTTATTGAGTATGATTTATTTAGCAAGCGTGAACATATCCACACGGATTACATACTGTTTTCTTTTTGTCGCTGGTGTTATATTACAAATAAACTATATGTTTAATTAAATTCGGAGGTTATTTATGAACAAAAACAAACTCAGACTAATATCAGCCGTACTCGCGCTGATGATGCTCCTGCCCCTGCTTTTCGCGTGCGGCAGTAACGACCCCGACGATACCCAGTCAGGCACAACCGCACAGCAGGAAAACCAGACAAACGAACAGGGACTTCCCGCAAATACCGAAGAAGAAAGAATCCAGCCCGACCTTCCCGACGATGTAAATTATAACGGTCACGTATTTAAAATACTCACTTTCGGCGTTGCCGGCTCATATGAATGGGAACAGGCAGACCTTACTTATTCCGAAGTAAACGACGGCGACGTTATAAACGACGCGGTTTTCGCAAGAAACAAAGTCGTTGAGGATAAATACGGCGTAGTTATCGAAGAAGTGCATTTATATGACGCGGATTTCGGAAGCTCTCTGAAAAAAGAAATATCCGCTGGAACAACCGAATATGATTTGGTAAGCCCCAGAGTTATCGACAGTGCGGGACATATGTCCGCAGGATATTTCAAAAACCTGTTTGACCTCGAATATATCGACCTCGAAAAACCGTGGTACGACCAGAAGAGCGTTCAGGAAATGAGTATCGACAACAAACTCTTTATAGTTCTCAGTGACGCGCTCCTTTCAGACGACAACGCTACGACAATAACAATATTCAACAAAAAACTTATCGAAAATTATCAGCTCGAAAATCCCTATACTCTCGTTAAAGAGGGTAAATGGACAGTTGATAAACTCTATGAAATGGCGAAAGCAACAGCGAAAGACCTCGACAGCGACGGTAAACTCTCACCCGATGTAGACCAGTTCGGCTATCTTATGTGGGGCGATTCAATGATTTCGTTCCTGCATTCAGGCGGTCAGAGACTTGTAAGCAAAGACTCGGACGATTTGCCCGTTCTCGCTTTCAATACAGCGGCTACTTACGACGCTATGGACAAAGCTATGAATTTATTGTATGACGTAAGCGTTACGGGAAACGTTCAGCTCGAAGCGTTCTCAACATGGTCGCAGACCCCGTTTGACGATATATTCACTTCCGACAGAGCGGCGTTCAGCTGGCTCAGACTTCTCTGGATACCCAAACTCAGAGGAATGGACACAGACTTCGGAATACTCCCGATACCGAAAATAAACGAATCAAACGACACTGTTTATCACTCAACCGTTAATGTACACACAGCTTGCGCCCTCGCAGTACCCAACACTCCGGGTGATACAGAGAGAACGGCGATAATAATGGAAGCCCTTTCGGCGGAATCAAAATACACACTCGTACCCGCGTATTATGAAAAGAATCTTTTAACAAAACTCGCGAGAGACGACGATTCGAGCGATATGCTTGATATTATACTCAGCAATAAAGTTCTCGACATCGGCGACGTTTACAACTTCGCGGATTTCGGTATAGAATTTTATCGTCTCCCCAGCAAAAACGACAGAAACCTGGTTTCATTCTTTGAAAAATACGAACCCAGAGTTAATAAAGAACTTGTTAAATTAACGGAAAAAATACAGGGGCTTGACTAATATCAATAAAAATTATGAGCAGGAGCGGGATTTTTCCCGCTCCTGACGTTATTTTGCCTAAAAAAATTAAATAATTTACTTGAAATCGTTTATAAATTTGTGATATAATACATTGATTATGATTTTTTGGGAGAAATAAAATAAAATGGAATATAAAATAAGCGATAAAATGTTAAATATAAAACCTTCGGCAATCCGTGAGATTTTCAAATCCCTCTCAGACCCCGAAGTTATATCACTCGCCGCGGGCAATCCGTCACCCGACGCTTTCCCTGTCGAACAGATGAGTGAGCTGTCGAAAATAATATACGAGAAAATGCCTGTACTCGCTCTGCAATACAGCGTAACGGAGGGTTACGCTCCCCTCGTTGAAAAAATAAAGCTGAGATTACAAAACAGGTTTAATATAAATCATGACGGAAATACAACCCTGATAACCACGGGAGGTCAGCAGGGGATTGATTTGACATGCAAAGTCATGTGCAACACAGGGGATGTTGTAATATGCGAAAAACCGTCGTTTATCGGCGCGCTCAACGCGTTCAGGGCAAACGGCGCGAATATCGTTCAGATAGATATGGAATCCGACGGAATCAATCTCGAAAAACTCGAAGAAGCGTTGAAAACATATAAAAACGCTAAAATAATATATCTTATCCCGACGTTCCATAATCCTCTCGGTACAACAATGTCGCTCGAAAAACGCAAAGCCGTTCTGGAACTCGCGAAAAAATATGAAATTATAATTCTTGAAGATAACCCATACGGAGAGCTTCGTTTCAGGGGCGACGATATACCCACGATAAAAAGCATGGATAAGGATAATATCGTGGTTTACTGCTCGTCGTTTTCTAAGATAGTGTCACCTGCTATAAGAGTTGGATTTATCACCGCGCCGCAGGAAATAGCGGGGAAATTCGTCGTAGCGAAACAGGTGAACGACGTTCACACAAACATGTATTTCCAGCTTATCTGCGATTTATTCCTGGAGAAATATGATATAGACGCTCATATCGAGAAAATACGCGGATTATACAGAGATAAATGTCTGTTGATGTTAAACGAAATGGATAAAAAATTCAAAAGTTTGGGTATAAAATATACATCGCCCGACGGCGGTCTGTTCCTGTGGTGTACTTTGCCCGAAAGTATAGATTTGACAAAATTTGTCCGCTTATGCCTCGACAAAAAAGTCGCAGTAGTGCCGGGCGCGACGTTCCTTGCGGACGAGAACGAAATCTCGCACTCGTTCAGGGTGAATTATTCGTACCCGTCAAATGAACAGATAATACAGGGTATTGACGTTATAGCTCAGGTTGCAGGGGAATATTTGAAGTAAATCACGGGAAACGGGGATGCGTGTCACTTTTCTTTTTCCGCAAAAAGAAAAGTAACCAAAAGAAAAACGATACATGGCGGGGAAATTTTTACGTTGTTTTTTCGTCAACAATATGATTTAAGAGGGAAATTTATGGATAATAATATAAAGACAAATACAAACACAAACGAAAAAAAAATAATACTTTCGGGAATACAGCCCAGCGGTGATTTGAACATCGGCACATATTTCGGCGCGATAAAAAACTGGGTCAAACTGCAAAACGATTATATAAATTATTTCTGCGTAGTCGATATGCACGCAATAACTGTCAGACAAGACCCCGCAGTTTTAAGGCGGCGTTCACTCGAAATCGCGGCAGGTTATATCGCCTGCGGGATTGATTATGATATATGCACATTGTTTATTCAAAGTCATGTACCCGCACATGCGCAGTTGTCGTGGGTTTTGAGCTGTTACGCTATGTTCGGGGAACTTTCCAGAATGACGCAGTTTAAAGAAAAATCAGAACTTCACGCCGATAATATAAATTCGGGGCTTTTCACTTATCCCGTTTTGATGGCGGCGGATATACTCGCGTATAACACGGATTTAGTACCCGTCGGCGCAGACCAGAAGCAGCACCTTGAATTGGCAAGGGATATAGCCGTAAGATTTAATTCTGTTTACGGCAATGTTTTCACAGTTCCCGAGCCGTATATATCAACCGAGAAAAGCGCGAAAATATGCTCGCTTCAGGAACCCGGTAAAAAAATGAGCAAAAGCGATTCGGCGAATGCCAACTCAACCGTTTTGCTTCTGGATAAAAAAGACGACGTTATAAGAAAATTCAAAAGAGCCGTAACGGATTCGGATTCGGAAGTAAGATTCGCGGAGGGGAAAGACGGTATAAATAATCTTATGACGATATATTCGGGCGCGACGGGTAAAACAAACGAAGAAACAGAACGCGAGTTTTCGGGCAAAGGTTACGGCGATTTTAAACTCGCCGTCGGCGAAGCTGTCGCGGACATGCTCGCTCCGATACAGAAAAAATTCAATGAGCTTATGGGTGACAAAACAGGGCTTGAAAAAATTCTTAAAGACGGCGCGGAAAAAGCGGCGCACAGAGCGAACAGGACGCTCTCGAAAGTTTATAAAAAAATAGGTTTCCTGCAAATTTAAGCGTAAGTATAAAGCATAAATATAGGATGGATGTTTTATAAAAGTCAAAGAGGATAAACAAAATGGAAAATATAATTGATTTGAATTTCGGCAGTATAAATATATACGACTTTGTAAACGCGGTTATAGCGGTGTTGTTCGCATTTTTAATGTCGTTCGCGACAACTCCGATAGCCAGCGTTTTGGCGTATAAAATAGGGGCGATAGACGTCCCGAAAGATAACAGGAGAATGCACAAAGAACCGATTCCCCGACTTGGCGGGATAGCGATATTCTTCTCGTTCGTCGTTTCGATACTGTTGTTTTACGGTATCTCAAAATTCACGCTGAGCATGATTGCGGGCGCGCTTGTGATTGTTATTATAGGTATACTCGACGACGTTTTCAGAATAAGGGCGTTATATAAATTTTTCGCGCAGATTGCCGCCGCGATTATAGTTGTTTCACAGGGGATTCTGATAGAACATATAAATTTCTTCGGAACATATATAAAATTCGGGATNTTCGCCGCNCCTATAACTATTTTGTGGATAGTGGGATTGATAAACGCGGTAAATCTNATAGACGGACTTGACGGACTCGCCTGCGGTATATCGAGTATATCCGCGATTTCACTTCTTGTCGTGACGATTTTAATAGGCGATTTAAAAGTCGCCCTGCTTATGGCAATACTCGCGGGTTCATGTATAGGATTTCTCCCGTTTAACACAAACCCCGCGAAAATAATAATGGGCGACACGGGAGCGATGTTCTTGGGATTTATATTATCCGTCGTGTCGATTCAGGGGATATTTAAAACGCACGCGGTAATCACGTTTGTTATACCGTTTCTTATACTCGGCGTACCGATTTTTGATACTACATTCGCGATGCTCAGAAGGATTCTTACGGGACGTCACCCGTTTTCACCCGATAGGGGACATCTGCATCACAGACTTATAGATATGGGCTTCAATCAGAAACAGACAGTAAGGATTTTATACGCAGTCAGCGCGCTCCTCGGCATATCATCGGCGATGATTGCAATACAGAAAGTGTTGGCGGCGGTTATAATTATAGTTGTGTCGCTGGCGATTTCTGTTGTGACATGGATAATATTCAAAGACGAAAAAATGAAAGTCGAAAGTGGGCTTATCCCGAAAAACAGCGAAGAATCAAACGAAAACAAAAATAAAATCGAAAATGAAACCGAAACTGAAAATGATGATGAAAATGAAAATATAGATTTAGCCGATGACGAAAAAACCGACGACGATTCCAAAGTTATAAAAAATTCACGCAAGAAAAAAAAGAAAATAAAATCTTAAAAAAACAGGCTTTAATAAATGAAAACAGAAAAAAAAACAATAAAATCAATAATCGGCGAAAATAATAAATTGACCCGGGCAATATCAATCATATTTTTGGTTTTTATTATGTTCGGGCTTTTCGCGTTTATATTGATAGGGCTGTATAAGATTGATTTGATAAATATACCGCAGTTTATACAGAATATATTTTTCAAACCTGACGAAGGCGGCGAAGAAATTCAAAGAGACGACAGTCGCGTATATGATTTTTTAAGGGATAACAATAAAGACAACGCGTATAATCCCGATGAAACGGGATATATCCCAGAAATAACACTTGAAAATATAAAGGTTATAATCTCAAAAATAAAACTTCCAGATAATTTATATCTTGAAACCGACGCGAATTATTATACCGACGGGAAAATAACAAGAACGGAAGAAATGTTTTTGTGGAAAAAAGGCGAAAAATATAAATATGAGTTGAGTATAAATTCAAACTCTGAGGAATCATATATAAACGATTCAAAAAATGAGCAGACGGAAAATTTTTCAACCGGCAACAAATTAAAAAAAGCCGTCGTTCCAATATTTTCTTTTGATAATATCCCGCATATACAGAATATAAATCATTATCTTGATTTACTTGACGACGGGGAGATAATAAGATTTTATCTTGACAGGGAAAGCGATTCAAACATGGTTCTCATAAGATATGAAAGCGTTTCACTTGACCAAAGGGAAGAAATTCACATATCACTTGATACAGGCATTGTAACGCAGGTGAGGTGCTGGGTCGGTGAAAACAACGATTTATATTATGAGTGTTCGACCACTGTAATAGAAGCGTATTACGACGGCGACGAGCAGTCCGCCGAAAAAACTGTGATACAGGATTCTATGTTTGTTATAAAATAACAGGGAAACGACGGGAGCAGGACGCGTTGGGGGAAACTTTTCAGGAAAGTTCCCCCCAAACCCCCTTCAAACCTCTATTTACCATATATTGCTTCTTTTTGGTTCTTTTTCTTGCCAAAGAAAAAGAACGCCCCATCGTAACCCTACCAATCCCAAAATCAATTTTGCTCCAATATCATCTCCGCGAAACATTCACCGAATAAATCAGCCGCGCATAACGCTTCGCTGAAAGAACTGCCGCATGAACCGACTTCGAGAATTATTGTTCCCTTGGTTGTATGCTGATTAAATCTCGCGTTGCGGAGATTTATCGGACGTGCGAGCATTGGGTATTTATCGTTCATTTTCTGCTGTAAATATACGGCGAATGTGAGATTGTCCCGCCAATTCGGGTGATAACCGCCGCCCTCGTCTGTCCCTACGACTATCATAACCTGTGAACAATCTTTGCCGTTTATTTTTATCGTCGGCTTGAATTTTTCACCGTCAGCAGCAATCATGGAATCCCTGTGAACGTCGATAATATATTTTATCGACGGATATTTTTGTAAATATTCGTTCATTGTTTCGAGTGAACGCGTATATGAATCCCTGTATGAAACAGCGTCGTGAAGTTTTGAGCTCTGTATCACGGGGATATTATATTCTTCGAGTTTTTTTCGCAACTGCGACGCAATCAAAACAACGTTCTTGTTTGTATCGGTGGTACGCTCCGCAGTAAACGGCGGGGAATAATATGACGTTCCGTCCTCAACATAACTTTCTGTTGAATGTGTGTTTAAGATTAAAACAACAGGTTCGTCTTTTTTTTTCGGGTCAAATGAATTTATGGGATATGGTTTTGATATATACTCATTGAAATTATCGTTGTTTATATCAAAATAAGTTTGGTTGTTTATTAAAAGTTTCGGGGTTTTTGTTTTCTGCGAAGAATAATTACTCGGAGTTATTTTGTAATAATCCGCAGGGATTTCAATATCTTTATCAAACGTCGCGTCCTCGATTTTTACACCGTTTATTGATTGATAATAAGCGTATAAATCATAGGTTGAAAGTATAGAATCATCGTCCGCGACAGGGATATTTTCATATGGATTATAAATATAATCTTTTTCGGGTTCTGTTGTTTCGGGTGGATTTATATTATTGACAACGGGTATATTTTCAAAATCCCGCGCGTTATTTATCCTGGGAAAAGAGAGGTTTAATAAAATTTTATTTGTATTTATACTAAACTTATCCGGATTTTCTTTTTCAATCATAAAAAACAAATCGTTTTTCAGAAACGAAACAAAAATATTTGAAAGCGGGGTTAATGTAACCAACGCAAAAAAAATAACCGAAGCGAATAAACCGCCTGAGTAAAAAACAAACCCCGGTATTTTTTTCTTGAATTTATGTAAAAATTTATTAAACATTACCCAATCTTCCCGATATTTTTAATTGTTATATATTATAGATATGTTTAAAAACCGGTATTATTACAAATAATATATAAAATTAATATATGAGGTGAATATATGTCAAACATAAGAACAGACCTTGCAGTTGAAACAAGGGAGGAAATCGCGAAAAAAGGCGAGATAGGCGACGGGGTTTTATTTAACGAAAAAATCATAAACGGTTTTTTATGCAGTGAAATAGAGATAACAAATAAAACAGGCGAAAAAATCACGGGGAGAAGTATAGGAAAATATATAACGATAGAACTTGGCAGAATATGGCTGAAAGAATATTCCGCGTTTTTACGCGCTGTTGAACTTACCGCGAAAAAAATAAAAACCCTTATGGGTTCGGATTATAAAAAAATTCTCATTGTCGGACTTGGGAATAATTATATAACAGCGGATTCGATAGGACCGAAAGTGCTGCGAAAAATAATGATAACGCGTCATTTAAAACAACAGATACCGGGAGTATATGAAAATATGGGATTGGTTGAAATGTCGGGGATTTCACCGGGTGTTCTCGGGCAGACAGGTATGGAAACCGCGGAAATAATTTTATCGGTAGCAAAAGAAATAGACCCGACGCTTGTAATAATTATCGACGCGCTGGCGTCACGAAAAGTTTCAAGGCTCGCGACGACAATACAATTGTCCGACACAGGTATTTCACCCGGTTCAGGCGTCGGAAATCATCGTCAGGCGATAGATTCAAAACTTCTCGGTGTAAAAGTTATATCAATAGGTGTCCCGACAGTCGTAAACGCCGCGACGCTGAGTTATGATATACTCGAAGAAGCGTGTAAATATCTGAATATCATCCCCGACGACAGAATAACAATCGAAAAATTAAACGCATATCTTGAAGAAACAGGCGGAAATTTTTTCGTTACCCCGAAAGAAAGCGACGTAATAATAAACGAAGTATCAAAAATCATAGGCTACGCCGTAAACCGCGCTTTTTATAAAGATATAAGTTATGAGGAAATGTCAAGAATAACAAATTGATGACACTTGAAAATTTTTTGTAGGGCGTGCCGCGGAATCTGATTTTGTGTGTGGTTTTGTGATGATGGTGTTTTTGTCTCCCCGCAACACGCGACAAATTTATTTCCCCATAAAAACAAAAAAGGCAGGGTTATAAATCCAACCCCGCCTTTTTTTTGTGATTTTCGCCATAAATTTATTTAAACAAAAAAGAGAATATACCACCTGTTTTTTTAGCGTTTTCACTGTAATCAATCATCGCGCACAGCATCTCCGCCGATTGCGCTTTATCCAAAAGTCCGTTCGGGTTCACATTTCCCTGATTATCCCCATTTATTATACCGCATGAGTTTAACGCGGTTATATCATTTTCCGCCCATTCGGGAATATATACAGAATCCGCGAAAACCGGCTGCGAAATTATATTTCCGTTGTCATTTTCGTTTGCGGGGATTTTTAATATATTATTCACGATAACAGCCGCTTCCGCACGCGTTATCGTATTATTTGGGTCAAAATATAACCCTGTGCCTGTCGGTACACCGTTGATAATACCGAGTTCATACGCTTTCGCCGCGTATGGTTTATATTTGTATAATATCTCCGAATCATCTGCGAAAACAGTTGTGTAAACCTCGGACATGTTTTTGTCCAGTTTCGCCGCTCTTATCACCATTTCAACAAATTCGGCGCGCGATATTAATTTATCCGGCTCAAATTTCAATTCGGAATTATCGACATCTATAAATTTTGCGGCGACGGCTTTAATTGCGGCGTTTGCCGCCCAATGCTCGTTCATATCGCTGAATTTTACATCGCACGCCGCTTTTGTGACTTTTATCTGTGCTGTCGCGAGATTTGATTTGTTCCCGTATTCGTCCTCAATCTGATATATAAAGCTGTCATTCCCCGTAAAATTTTTATCCGGTCTGTATACAAATAATCCGCTTGACATATCCGTTATTTCAAGAAGTCCGTTTTTCGGGGCTTTTATGATTTTATAAGATATATCGCAACCGTCGGGGTCTGTTCCGTTCATTAATTTATAAACGGATATACCTTTTTGCGTTGTGAAAGATACAGGCTCCGCCGACGGATTGAATTTTAGTGAATCCAAAACCGAAACTACGCATTGAACCGACGAATTTTTTGTTTTGTCATCGGTATTTTTAAAAGAGAATTTTATCGCGCCTATTCTGTTGGGATAAGGCACAAGCCTTATATATTGGATATTCCCGCGTGAAATTGTCTGACCTTCAAGTATTTCACTGCTTCCGAGAACCAAAACCCCTTCGTTAAAATCGGGGATTTTTGTTATTGTGATTGAATTGATTTTTTTTACGCCGAGTATTTTTTCAAATTCTTCGGGATTAAATGTGATTTCACTGTTTAACAAAGCTGTTTTTTTCAGCGCGAAATTTCCGCGTATTATATTAAACGCAAGCGAAAGCGGCGGTGTTTCTTCATATAACGGCGAAGATACGCTTTGTCCGGTCAAACTCGAAACGGGAATAAAATCATAATCCCCGTTGATATTTGAATCAACAAGTCCCGACGATACCGGAATATAAGCGGCAGGGGTTATTATAAAAATCGCGGATAATAAAAGGCTTAATGTTTTTGCTTTAATTTTAATTTTGGTTTTCATGATATATTTTCAACCTCCGAAACAAAAAAATAATAAAAATATGTTTTTTCACTATATATTTTGTACCTTTTTTAGAATATTATTCCTGAGCATCTATTTTTTATACAAAAAAAGTTGTCAGACAAAAATATATACAAAATCCCGTTTTTGTGTTATAATAAATGAAATCGGAGGAATAAAAAAATTTATGAACAACAAAAACAAAAATAAAATATCAAACGTGAAAAAATCCGTCATATCAGCGATGTGTACGGCTATGTGCGTGGTATTGCCGCTGATGTTCCACTCTATACAAAATTCATCGAGTATTTTATGCCCCATGCACATACCTGTTTTACTCTGCGGATTTATATGCGGCTGGTCGTTCGGTATGTTATGCGGACTCGCCGGACCTTTACTTTCATGTTTTATAACAGGTATGCCGACAATGGCGAATCTCCCCGTTATGATGGTTGAACTTATGATTTACGGGATTGTCGTCGGGGTTATGATGGATATAATTAAAACAAAAATAATTTATATAGATTTATACATAAGCCTTATAGCCGCCATGATTTCGGGACGTATAATCGCGGGGATGTTGAGCGCGTTTATTTATCTCGGCTCAGGGAGTGCGTATTCTTTATCCCTCTGGTCGGCGAGTTATTTTGTCGGAAGTCTCCCCGGTATTATCATACATTTATTGTTAATTCCCGGTATTGTATTCGCTCTCGAACGCGCGAAACTTATTCCAAGGCGTTATCCCGACATTAAAAAAGGAGAAAAAACATATGAATTTTAAATATTATTTAGACGATCAAATAAAAAAACACCCGTCGGTTATGCCACAGGATATTGTAAAAATGTGTTATCAGGCAGCTTTCGGTGCGGAACATCTTTTGACCGATATAAAAGCGGCGGAGGAATATTTCTGCGAAGAATTTTCATCGGTTGAAATAATCCCTCAAAACTCGGAAGAATTGTTTGAATATATTTCATCTGATTTCTGCCGTGTAAATCTCGCCGCGTGGAAAAAACACAATCTCCCGCAGGAACAGCTTTTTGAGGGGTTCAAAAAAACGGCGGAACAAAAAAATCCCGACGCTGAAAATATGTTTTCGGGGTTTATAAAAATTGCGGACGAAACCGCGAAATCGGAAGGATTCCCGTTTGATTATGAAAACTGGCGCGAATTTATCGACGATTATATAAAAAAGGGCGTTCGCCCTGTTCATCACAGCGAACGCTACCG
>JGI994J12354_10004821_pt1 | contig 11932 bp, 4 predicted proteins | sample IntmicLarv3ML3BL_FD_12354 | JGI IMG/M metagenome (IMG submission 12354) | reverse complement strand
ATTTTATTGACTTATTAATCATGTCAGTCATAACATAATTTGTTGATTGTTTTTTGCTTGTCATAAATATATTAACATTTGAAACTACTTCATTATAAGTTTTGTTTAAAAATAAAACTTCATTTTCTAATAAAAATTTTTTAACCATTGCTTTATCATCAATATTTGAATAAAGATTAATAATTATATCTTTTAAAACTAAATAATCATCAAAAAATGATGTATTTAGTTTTAAAAAAATACTTTCTTGTTCTTTTTTTACAATATCTTTTTTTAAAGCAAAAATTTCAGTTTTAAATTTAGCAATATTTTTTCTTTTATTTTCTGCAAATCTTTGTATTTCACGGTATTTTGGTATTTTAAGATGTGTCTCTAATTCAAGTTCGTTTGCATAGTCATCAGCGGTTTTTAAATCTAAAAGTTCGTTTTTGACTCTTATTTCTAGTTCTTTTAATTTTTCAGAATAAAAATTTGAATTATCTATTTGTTTACAATGATCAATCGCTTCTTGAATGTACGCCAAAACAGTTGTTATATCTTTTTTTATAAATTCAAATTGTTTTTTGCAATTTAATAATACTTCTTGTGCAGACATACTCATATTTATTTTTCCTCCAACAATTTATTAAGTGCATTAAATTTTTCTTCATTAATATTTTCTTTTTTTCCATATAAAACATTTAAAGCTGTATATAATTTTCTATCGTCTTTTTTTGTTATTGTTTCGACTTCTGTAAGTTTTTTTTCTACTTTTTTTGCTCATTCTAATTTTATTTCAACTGGTAAAATAATAGCAGCATTATCTATAACTAAATTTAATTTGCTTTCTAAATTTAATATAAAGTTATTTGCCAATATTTTACTTTTATGTAACAACAAATCATCACTAACTTCAGTTACATCTATTTTTTTATATTGTTCATATGATGAATAAAATTGTAATAAACATTCTGCTATATTTCATAAATATTTATCATATCCATCAATCATACTATAAGTTTTTATTAAATCAACAATTGATATTAACATTTCTTGATAATTTTTCTCTACAAATACGAAGTTTTTTAATAATAGTTCTTTTACAATGTTGCCAATTCTATTAATAACTATTACGTGTTGTTCTCAAACTCTAGAATTATATTTCTTAATATCTAAAAGTTCTGATTTTAAATTAATATTTGCATATTCAAAAAGAATTACAAGAGAATTTCTAATATTTTGTTTTCACCCATCAATACCCTTTGTTTCTAATAGAGAATTAATTGAAAAAATAAAATCTGTTTCATTTTTGATGTTTATATTTGGGATTTCATTAATTAGTTCAATGAAAATTGATGAATTTTTGAAATTATATATTTTAAGAACTTCTAAAATTTGGATACTTGATAATGAATTAAATCATTTTAATAAAAGTTTTTTTAAACATTTTTCAACATAAAAACTTACTTCTGTATCATTTAATTGCTCTAAAAAATTACTTAAATTTTTATAAGATTCTCCATTTTTTATATCTTGTCATAAATAATTCATTATAACAGGTTCTAATTCTTGCTCTAAACCAATTCTTTTAAAAGCTGAAAATATTATTATAGAAACAAATAATTGATTTTTATTTAATTTTTCTTCAAAATCTTTTAAAAGTCTAGTAAAGTTAATATTGAACTTTTCGCTTAAATTAACTGCTGGAATTGTTTTTAAAGAATAGATAAGTGGAACGGAAATATCTAATGGTAAAATAAGTTTGTCAACCATTGTATAAGCATACACTTTATTTTCAGAATTTAAAAAAATAAAAGAACTATTTTTAAGCAGGTCGTCATCTATTGTTTCAAAGTACATAATTGTTTTATCATCAATTGTTTCTATTGTTTTATTATTAGTTTTTGAATTATAAAAAATAATATATTTAACATTTGCAATTAAGTGCTTACTTTTTAAAAAATTATTAACAGAAAAAATGTCTTGACCATTAACTAGCAATAAATCAGAATTAGATTTAATATTTATATTTGAAAATATTTCAGGTTCATTAAAATATCCAATCTCATTTTCTAAAATTTGTTTTGGTTGAAAAATATTTTTTATGTTTAGTGTATATTTATTCAAAACATCTTCAACTATTTGATTGGAAATAGTTTTACTTGAATTTAAATAATTTTCAAGTTGTTTATTATCGCTCTTAATCTTATAATTTATTGTTTTATTTAATTCAATTCATATCTCCTCAGCACAATCAACTTTTATCATTAATTGTTGTGCTCACATTTTATCCACTATACTAACATTTTTTTTTATTTCTATATTTGTAACATTTATGTTTTCTCCAAATAAATCTCTGTTATTTCGAATAAAATTATCTACATTTTCATTAATAAAATCAGGTTCATAATATTTTGAACCGATGTTCTTTAAAATAAGTTTATTTGTTATTTTTGTTCCAGTAATTTTTTTATTCCATGTTTCTTCTTTTAATAAATCATAAGTGTTTGTTAATGGATCATAAAATCATTTTACTTCTTGGTTTTTATCATGTTGTGAAATTATATATTTTTTTTTCTTGAATTGTTCTACAACAACATTATTAATTTTAATTTTTTGTATTTCTATATTAATATCTAAAGTGTTCCATCCACCAATAGTTGGATTTAATTCTAAAAGTTTAAAAGAAATTAAATCTTTTAAAGCTTTTTCAAATAAATCAGTTTGTAAAATTTTAAAATCATAACATAAAACATCTTTTATTGTTTTATTTTTATGAGGATAGTTTATGATAATTGATAAAAGCAAAAATTCTATAAAGGTCGGTTTTCTAGTTTCTGAATATTTAATTTTTATAGGTAAACAGTTTTTTTCATAAATAATTTCAATTTTATCAAATATCATCTTCTTACCTCCTAAATAATATCTTTTGTTGCTAATAATCCACCATCAAATTCAATTTTTGCGATTATATCAGCATAAACCTCATATGTATTTGAAATATTTGGATTGTCTATTGTTGGTATTTGAACAGTAATATCTGAAACTGTTCTTTGAGCACCAACAATAATTAAAAGTTCTTTTGCTCGTGAAAATGCAACATTAATACGCTCATATTTCTTCAAAAAATCTCTCCCATTTTTTGAAGAAAGTCTTTCTGGATTTCTGATCATATTTACAATTACATAATCTGCTTCTTTTCCTTGAAAATCATCAACAGTGCTTATAATAACATCAAAATTTTTAAAGTCATATTTTTTTAAATGTTTTTTAAGTTTTGTTACATGCAAACTATAAAAACTAATTACAGCAACAGATGGTCTTATTAGAGAAACTTTTTTTATTAATGCTGTATCAATTTGTTTAAGTATTTCAACTGTAATTTTAATTTCTAAATCATTATAAAGACTTGTTGAATGTCCTTCGGTTTGTTCAAAATAAATTTCATTTTCTAAATCTAATGATGAGTCAATTCAATAAACCGAGCTTTTTGAACCAATTATTTCTTCACCATACTTTGATATAACAGTTAAACCATGTTTTTTTTGGTCGCTCACATGTTGGTCTACAGTAAGTTCATTGTCATAAAACTTATTTACAATCTCCATAATTTGAGAATGACTTCGATATTGAGTTTTTAACATAGTTGTAATAGATTTATTATTAGCTGCAATTAATGTTTTAAAAACTGATTTATCTAATAATTCAAATATTTCTTGAAAATTAAAGTTTTTCCCCGTTAATTTATTTACATACTCAATATCACTCTCTTGTAATTTTAAAATTGGGGGCAATTGTCTGTAATCCCCGACAAGAATTAATGTTTTTCCATAAATTAAAGGCATTAAAATTTCTATTAAAGTCGCTTTTGAGACTTCATCAATAATAACTACATCAACATCCATTGATTTTAAACTTATTTCTTCTAAACCAATTTTTTTTGCAAATTCATCGTTATTATATTTAAAAAAATTTGGAGATGTTAAAGTCATTCCATAAATATTTACTAAATTATTCAATAAGGAATTTGAATATTTTTTTGTTTCTCTAATCATTTCTAAAGAAAAATCTTTTGTTGGAACTTCTTCATTTCAATTATTGGTTATTGAATAATTGTTATTAATATAACTTGTAATATCTAAAAAAAATTCTTTAAATTCTTCATTTCTTTGTTTTGACGCTTGTAATTGATTGCTATATTTGTTTAATTCCATTTTAATATGGTTTTCAAAATTATCATCTGTTGGTATCAAATTAATATTGAATTTTTGATTGATATATTTCAACATTTCAATTAATTCTTTATCTTGATCTCCATATTGATTTTTTATATTTTGATTTTTAACGAGCAATTCATTTTTTTGAACTTCTAAATTAGTTAAATCTTTACTCAATAAACTAGTATCATTCAATTTTTGCAAATTATAATCTAAATCTACTTTTAAATTATTTAAAACTTCTATAAATTTTTTTATAATTATTATAAATTCACTTATTGTTGAATTTTTTAAAAGAGCCTTTTCAAAAGTGGCTATTTTTTCTATTTCTTGATTTGCAATTTCAAACTCTGCTTGTTTTTTGTACTGGAGCGCTTTATTTTTAGCGTTAATAATTCCATTAAAAATTTCATCTTTAAACAGAATTTGATTGCATAATTCTTTGATTTCTTCAAATAAATTATTTTCATTAATTATTTTTTTAAGATTTATTATAGTAAATCTATCCATTAAATATTTAACTTCATTAATATAAACATTTTTAATATCATCTGAAACATCAATTGTTATATTAAATTCATAATTTGTTAATGCTACTATTAAATTTTCAATATTAAAAATTGTATTTTTTAAATTATTTCTTTTTGAAATGTAATTAATTTCTTTTGTTTTAATTTCTTTGATTTTAATATTTATTTCATCTAGTGATTTTGATAAATTAAAAATTTGACTATTATTTTGAGATTGACTTTTATATATATTTAAAAGTTGTTCTAATTTTACTTCTACTTGACTAAACTCATTAATTGTTGAATAATCAACTACCATATCATCATAAACAGATTTAACAATTGATTTATAATAATTGTAAACTACTCTTTCAGGTGAAAAGTTATTATTTAATTTTGACTTTATATTTATTTGATTTGTCAATCTAATTCTATTTATACTTGGTTCGTAAGGTAGTCTATTAATAACATTATTAATGGCTTCGTGGTTTTGACTAGAAATCAGAATTTTTCGGCCAATTATAGAAAGTTGATAGATTATTTCACAAATCACTTGTGTTTTTCCTGTTCCTGGAGGACCTTGGATTAATAAAATATCTTTTGATTTCATAGCTTTTACAACTGCTTGTTTTTGCTCTTTATTTAAATTAAATTTAAATTCAACATCATCAATTTTTATTTCATCATTTGTATCAGCTAATTGTAATAATTTTGTATTAAATAAATAATTAACAAGGTATGGGTTTTTAATATTTCCTTCGCTTATTCTCTTTAAAACTTGTTTATATCTATCAATTAGAACATCTTCACCAATGCCTATATACGCAAGATAGCCTGCTTGTAATTTATTTACATCATTTTTTCCTTCAAATAAACTTTTATCAACTTCTGTTTCAATTTCATACATAATTTTATATATTTTTCATTCATTTAATTCTTGTTTTAAATTTTTTTTAGCTTGCTCTAGTTCTGTCTTAGAACCAAAAATAATTTCTTTGTTTTTTTCTCAATACTTTTCTAACGTTTCATTGTTTGAAGTAATGGCTAATAATGAATTTAAAGTGATAACTTCTATATTTTCTTTTGTTCTTTCAAAATCAAAAGAAAATATAGCTGAAATGTTTTCTTGTAAATTATATAAAGGAGGTAATGCTTTATTCACTTTAAAAGGAGCAAGAACTAATTCTTGCATTTTTTTTAATTTTTCAATCGCCTTTTCTGAATCACATAAAACATCTAAAACAACTATTTGAGTAACTTCATAAGGAATTTGGAAATTTTTTATTAATGTTTCAAATTTAGAGTCAAAATATACATTAGATCTATTTTTAATAAAATCAATCTCTTTACCTCTTAATTCTTTATAAAAATCTATCTTGTTTATTTTAATAAGGTTATATATTTTTGAGTTAAGATATGGCAATGATTTTTTTCGCTGAACGTCTAAAAAATTAAGTAAAAAATCTAAATAATTTAATCATTTAGATTTTTCATTTTCAAAATTAGATTGAATTTTTTTAATTGTACCTACTGTTTCTGAATTAATAATACTTCTTCTTAAAATTTCTTCAGCACTAACTTCTCTTTGGTTTTTAATTATTTGAATATCACATTCTGGAATAATTGTTTCAAACTCTTGTGCTATTGGTTTTAATCGAGTTTGAAAAATTGAACTAATTGTTAAATATGGAGTTTTGTAGTTAATGTTAACAAAAAAACCAATATATGTATTTTCTGGCATCTTGCTTTGTGTTTCGCTATTTAACTCCATCCTAATAATTGCATCAAAAACTTGTTGGTCTTTATTTTTACTTGAAAATTTTCTTGCTTTATCATCTACTAAACAAATAAAAGCTTGTTTAAGCATTGAAGTTCTTAAAATATTTTGAAATTCTTGGTAAGTTTTAATATTTTCTATATTAAATTTTTCCACTATTAGATCTAGTTGTGCCATATTTTCTTTAAACATTACATTTTGTAAATAAGAAAAATCTAAGAATAATTGCTTTGAGCCATCATTTATTAAAGTATTGTTCATAGATTATCTCCTGATCTATTTCATTAATTTAGTTTATTATAACATTATCTACTCTTATTCTCTATGTCTTGACCTGGTAATATGGATAGGTTACAGTTAACAAAACACAGCTATAATTATTAGTATATCTTAATAATTAAGAAATATTAATTCATGATCAACAATTTATAATTTCTTACATCTCTACAATTAAAAAATTCTCAGCTTCAAAAAAATATGATGGTTTAGTTATATTTGTGAATAACTTCACAACATATTTTAAACACAACCTCAATTTCTGAAACCAAGAATACAATTGAGCATCTTTATGGTGGATAAATTTAAAAAATAAAAATAATTATTTTTTTTATGAAACTACAAAATTAACAATTTTATCAATAACAGCAAACTCTTTTAAAATTTTTTTATCTTTTAAAATTTTTAAAATGATTTCATTTTTTTTAGCCGTGCTTATTAATTTTTCTTGAACTGTTCCTTTTTCGATTTCAAAAGTGGCTTTTAATTTCCCGTTAATTTGCACTGCAATAGTTATTGTTTTTAAAATTAATTTATTTACATCATATGTTGGTCAAGCTTGTAGACAAACGCTTGCTTTTTGGTCGATTTTTTCTCATAATTCCTCAGCTAAATGAGGAACAAAAACTGAAAGTATTTTAATAAAATTTTTAATATATTCAATATAAACCGGCTCTGTTTCTTTATATACAGCATTAACAAATATCATTAATTGTGAAACGGCTGTATTAAATCTACAGCTTTCTATCATTGTTGTTACTTTTTCAATAATATTATTATAAACATAGTCTAAATTTGAATTATTTTCAGTTGAAAATTTAATTTCTTCAATCATACGATATACTCGGTCAAGTCATTTTCTCGCTCCATCTAACCCTTTATAACTTCATGGAAACGAAGCTTCAATAGGTCCCATAAATACAGAGTATAGCCTTAAAGTGTCTGCTCCGTGTGATTCAATAATTTCATCTGGACTAATTGCATTACCCTTTGATTTTGACATTTTTTCACCATTATCTGCAAGAACCATACCTTGGTTTATTAATTTTTGGAAAGGTTCAGCTGTTGAGACAAGTTTTAAATCAAATAAAACCTGATGTCAGAACCTTGCATAAAGTAAATGTAAAACTGCGTGTTCTTGACCGCCAATATATAAATCAACAGGTAATCATTTTTTAAACAAGTTCATCGCTTGATCTGAATTAAAATCTATAAATTCATTAGGCTTAATGGCTAAAATAAATGCTAAATAATATCAACATGAACCAGCTCATTGAGGCATAGTATTTGTCTCTCGTTTTGCTTTTTTTCCTTTATATTCAATATTTACTCAATCATAAAGATTTGCTAAAGGTGATTCACCTGTACCACTTGGTTTTATATAATTTGTTTTTGGTAATTCTAGAGGTAAATCATTATCATCAAGAAGAGCTATTTCTCCACTTTCTAAAAATAAAATTGGGAATGGTTCTCCATAAAAACGTTGTCTTGAAAAAAGTCAATCTCTTAATTTATAATTAATTTTTAATTTTCCGATTTCTTTTTTAATAAGATTTTCGTTAATCTTTTCTAACGCTTCTACTCTGTTTAAACCATTTAAAAAATCTGAATTTATATGTTTTCCTTCGCCTACAAAAGCTCTTGTTTTGTCTTTTGCTTCAATGACAAATTTTATAGATAAATTATATTTTTTTGCAAATTTTCAATCTCTTTCATCATGAGCTGGTACAGCCATAATAGCTCCTGTTGCATAATCATTTAATACATAATCTGCTGTTCAAATTGGAATTTCTTCATTTGTAACTGGATTAATTGCAAATGTTCCTAAAAATTCTCCTGTCTTTTCTTTAGAATCATCTTGACGGTCAATATCTGTTTTTAGTTTAGTTTGATTAATATATTTTTCTACCTTATTTAAATTATTTTTATGAGTTATTTTTAATATATTATTGTTTTCAGGTGCTAACACTAGATATGATACTCCAAAAATAGTATCAGCCCTTGTTGTAAAAACAGGAATTGTGATATCGCTATTTTTAAGCTTAAAATCTATCACAATGCCTTGAGATTTACCTATTCAATTTTTTTGTAATTCTTTAACTGAATTTGGTCAATCAAGAGTTTTTAATCCTTCTAACAATCTATCAGCATATTTTGTAATTTTTAAAATTCACTGACGCATTGGTTTTTTTACAACTTCAAAACCACCAATTTCAGAGACCATTTTACCATTTTCTATTAAAACTTCTTCGTTTGCAAGAACTGTTCCTAGTTTTTCACATCAATTTACGTTAGCTTCTTTAATTTCTGCTAATCCTTTTTTATATAATTGCTTAAAGATTCATTGTGTAATTTTATAATAGTTTTTATTACTAGTGTTAATTTCTTTGTTATAATCATAACTAAAACCAATTGATTTTAACTGTTTTTTAAAAATTTCTATATTTTTAAGAGTGAAATTTCTAGGATCATTGCCTGTTTTTAAAGCATATTGTTCAGCAGGTAAACCAAAAGCATCTCAACCGATTGGGTGAAGAACATCATATTGTTGCATTCTTCTCATTCTTGCAAATACATCTGAAGGTGTGTATCCTTTTGTGTGGCCAACATGTATCCCACTGCCACTAGGATAAGGAAACATATCTAAAATATATGCTTTTTTATCATATTTATTTGTTGTTCTAAATATTTCATTTTCTTCCCAATATTTTTGCCATTTTTTCTCTATTTTTTTATGTGAAAACTCCATTAGATTATTTCCTTTTTATTATGTGTATTTTACATTAAAAAAATACTATAATAAAGCGCTTTTAAAAAATATATTTTCTTTTGTTATATTATATAAATATATAGACACAAAAAAAATAATGTAATAAATAATAAAATAACTATAATTTTATTTTAATTTATTCAAATTTTTTTGAATGTTTAATAAATAGAAAAATATTTTTATGATTATTTTATTAATTATAATTAATAAAATAATCATTATCTACTTAAATTTATTCATCATCAAAAGTTTTTGATTAGTTTTACTTAGGTAGAGATACAAAAAACTGATATAATTATTTCGGGATGTGAAAATTATGAATATCGCTATACCTGTTTTTCCATGTTTAAACATTAAAGAGCAAGTTGAATTTTATAAAAATTTAGGTTTTGAAGTACCGCTTTTAATAACAAACCCTTATCCATATGCAGTTGTTACTTATGAAGAGGTTGAAATAAACTTTTATGTTTTGAAGAGTTTAAAACCACAAGAAAACTCTAATGTGTGCATCATTAAAGTTGATGATGTAGATATAGTTCATGCAAAATTCATTAATAATCTAAAAAATAATTTATTAAAAATTTCTAGCAAAGGCTTTCCAAGAATATCAAAGATCCGTGTTTCAAAAGAAGATAAACGCTTTACAATCTCAGATATTAATGGCAATACATTTTTTGTTTTAACACCCCACATTAACTCAAGTATGCCACTTTTTTTCCGAACAATTGAAAATACTACTAGTGCTAATGATTTTAAATTACTGTATGATTTAGTGTATTCTAAAGAAGATAATTTGGCGGCTATGAAATTATTACCACGATTAATAGAAAGAATAAAAGATTTTAATGATCTAGATAAAGCAAAGTTTTTTTTAATAGAAATTGAAATAAAAAAACAATTAAATTTATTGTATGATGACAAAATGTTTTTAAAAATTATAAATAATAAAACTATCCAGGCTGATGATTTAAAACAACTAACCAAAAAATATGAAGAAATAATGTGAACTGAATAATTAATAGAAATTGTATCTAAAAAATTAATTTTAACTTTTTGTAAACGTAATATTATTAATGTCAAAAGAAAAAGAGTATAGTTTAACAGACTCTAATACCTTAAATTTATTTATATATAATAAACAAGTTTAAGATTATTAATTAAATTTTATATAAACAAAGATTAAATTATGCTTAAAAGAAAAACTAAAAAATTAGCATATCTTTATAATTTAGAATCTAAATTCAGCGATATTTGAATTAATTCCTATCCCTCCACCAAGAATAACCGTACCGCTATTAAGTTGTTGTAAAAAATAAAGTTGGGTTGAAAAAAAGCCTAATTGTGTTATTTGGTGAATTTCACCAGTTGTCACGTCAAGAATACTAACAAATGTTCCGACATTCCAGTTATTTGTTCCACCAGCGAATAAAATCGTTCCGTTTTGAAGTTGTATAATTGAATAAATTATACTGTTACTTGGTTGAGTTGTAACAACTGATGAAGTTGTTCTTGTTTCAAGATTTACCTTATGAATAAATGAATTATAGTTTTGACCACCAGCAACAAGAATTGTACCATCATGAAGTTGAATATTTCTCTAACTTGACCAGGAAGAGTATTATCAATAACTGATAATGTTGTTCCAGTTTCTAAATCAACTGAGTGAATATAAGTATTTGTTGCATTTGTTCCACCAGCAACAAGAATTGTACCATCATGAAGTTTTAATATTGAACCAATATGATTTGCTGGAAAACTTGTCACAATTGTTCTTAAATTCATTGGATCATCTAAATTAAACTCCATTAAAGCTCCTCCAATACCAATAAGAACAGAGTTATTCTCTGTGATATTATGTATTGAATTTAGTTGCCCAGTTGCTTCAAGATTTGAAGCTAAAATTATGATTTCGTTTGTTGATGGATTGAAATTAACTATTACGGTCGCTGGATTTGTCACAGAACCTCCACCCGCAAAAAGAAGAGTTCCATCATTCATTAAGGTGCTATCCATAATAAACGAATTTTCTATGGAAAATCTTGTTGCTAACGTTTTAAAATTACTATCTCTTGTAAAATTTACAACAATAGTTCCAACGAAACCATTTATTTCTAATGTCATGTACATATCATCCATATTTACATCTAAAACATCAATATGCGCTTCCCTAATATTTGGATTTAAATTTCTTACTTGTTGAATGATTCTATTTTTAGTTATTTCATCATCTCCAAAAAGACTACTAAAATAAACAGCTCCCAAATCTGTGTTTGTAATTATTAAATCAATTGAAATGATTGGTGTAAAAGAGACAGAAACTGATCCACTAAATCCTTCAGCACTAATGATCGCTGTTCCGTTTGCTCAGTTAATGTCTGTTACAGTGATTTGAGCATTACCTATA
>JGI994J12354_10004820_pt1 | contig 11933 bp, 16 predicted proteins | sample IntmicLarv3ML3BL_FD_12354 | JGI IMG/M metagenome (IMG submission 12354) | reverse complement strand
AATCAAGGCATAACAAAAACAACGTGGCCGGAAATTGAATTGTCAGCCAAATAAATAATGGCCGGTTTTTCAAGTAACCTACGCACCCGTTTTGTGCGTCCTGCTTGTCCTGTGCCATGGCCTCTATTTCATCAATGCCGACCTGGCCGAGCATCCCTGCCCGAAGCTCGTAAGCCTCGCCTGTCTTAGTAACGGGGTTGTACCCAACAACAGCTTTGAACGTGCCACCATTGACATCACAAAGCTTCGAGGTCACATTAAATGTACCCGCCACCAACTCCCTGTCATCATCGGGCTTGTACTCCATCCGAATCGTAACCGACCTCTTGGCCGTAGCGCTGGTGTTGGGGTCGCTTACGTTCGCCGCGACCTTCCGCATCTCGCGGTTAAATGCCTCTAAAACCGCGCCGTCTGCCAGTTCGTCTAAGGATATTCCGTTTGCTCCCATTTGTTTCGCTCCTTTCGGTTTTTGTATTTGTTTTGTGTCGTTGTTTGTATTGCAGAAATAATACTGCGAGAATCTGAAAAGGATTCCCGGAGAGGCTTTCTCTGTTTTTTCTGCCGCCATCCTTGGCGGGCTTGTCCGGGCGCATATCTTGTTATGTAGTCATTCTCTCGTCTGAAATAACTCTGGCAAGGCCATCAATCGATATTCCATTGGCAAGACGATAGGCAATCTCCTCATCGACTAGCCTCGATAGTGTTTGGTTCATCGATTGGCGGTTCCTTTCTATTGCATCAGGAGCCAGCCCGTTGTCCAGCAGTGTAAGCACCGACCCGCGCGGGCTGACAAAAGAATCTACTATATCGCCTCTTGCCATTGTTATCACCTCGTTTCATGGTATGCCGGTGCTGTTTTGTCCTATGCTGTGTCGGGTTCGTCCTATCTTCGGGTGGGAGTTTTTGTTGCGTTTTGCCCTCCCGTGTGGTAAATTGTTAATATACATCAGATTACTTGGGGGATTTTATGAAGAAGCTTGTGGCAAGTGCCTCCATATTTGTTATAGTGCTAGCATGGTTGTTAATACCTATTTGCGCCAGTGAACTGCCCACGCAACTTGCTACACCAACCGAATCCGAGAACTCTGTTTCTTCTGCCTCCGGCTGGGCTAGCGAGCTTGTGAAGCAGATGCCTATCATCCTACCCAGTTTGACGACTATCGTCGCCATCACCGTTCCACTGATAACTACAGCCATGAACAACAAACACCAACAAAAGATGAAACTTCTTGATGTCCAATACGATGCCAAGAAAGAGGCGTACCTAAATTTCATATCTTCTTTCCCGTTGACACTTGACCCGTCCGACGCAGAGCGGGAGGCTTTTGTTCTCGCAGGATTTAAGGCAGTGCTGTTTTCTGATAAAAAACACCTTCCCGCGATTACTGAGTACATGAAAAAGATAAGGTACGGTAATTTTAGCAGCTATGAATCCTGGATTTTTAGCCATCAAGCATGTGCCGCCTTACTTGCCGAGGACTTGAATAGTGGCGGGGAGGGAAAGAGGGAAAAGAATCGCCCCAAGGCAGTCACCAAAAAGCATAAGAAATAAACCGAAGGTATCATCATTATCCCTAGAGTACCTAACACTTCCTATTATGCTTATTGCCAAAGCGGTGAAACCTAACAGGTTCATTATTATTACATACATTCTGCTGCCCTCCTATGCTGTGTCGGGTTCGTTGCTGTTGCTTTTTCCGAAATTCCGTTGTAGAATGGTTATGTAAGTTTTTCCTTTGGCCTTATTTCCGTTGGCAGCGGGAATAGGTCTTTTAATTCTTGGATTGTCGTAAATCCAAATTTTTCAGCTATTACTATGCCGTTTGTGAGGCTGGGGCGCATCCCCTCGCTCTCATAGGCTTGATAGGTTCGCAGAGCTATGTTTGCTTCGATTGCAAATGTTTCTTGAGCATAGCCGCGATTGGTTCTTGTTTCTTTTAGGACTGTCATCCACGTCCTCTCCTTTTATTTTACACGCAGATTTCTGCATGTCGCATCATTATAATAACATGCAAAAATCTGCGTGTCAATGTTTTTTCACAAAAAATTTGTGGGGGTGTTACCGTGCATAATTTAAGTGGTCGGTTATTACAGTTAAAGAACGAACGCAACCTATTGCAGAAAGATATTGCGACAGAAAGCGGCATCCCGTTGCGGACATATCAATGCTACGAAAAAGGTCAAAGCGAGCCAACGGCATCTACCCTCATCGCCCTCTGCCGCTACTTCAACGTGTCCGCAGACTACCTGCTGGGGCTGTCGGATGAGGCGGAAAAACAGTAGCACCAAACAATTGACATGCTATGGTATTGCCAGTTGTCATTTTTTGGTGTATTATTAAAGTAATGACACCCTGAAAGGATGGTTTTTATGAAAAAGTTCAAGTATACGAATGCTGTTGCCCTTACAACCAACAATGAAACTGGCGAGTCTTCATGACGTTTTTTATGGAAAGACCATGCTACAATCAACCTACTGAAACTAGAGAGTCCACTATCGAGCAAGAAGCTGTTGCTCGTGTTGTCATGTCTAACACCTCTCTAAAGCGTCTACATACACTGTTAGGCGAAGTGCTTTCCGAATACGAAGCAGTCACAAAAATCGAAAAGGAATGATTTTATGTCGAAAACCCTTTTTGAGGTAAAATCGGCCTTGGGAAAGCTCGTCACTTGCTCAACGGATACATGGAACAACCATATCAAGACCGGCCACAGTGTTATGGACGGGAACGTTGACAAGGTTATTGACGCGATACAAAACCCTTTTACCGTGTACGAAAGTAACGACAATAAACAGCGCGATGTATATTTTGCTCACTCAATGTATAATATAAATGGTAGACCACCAACCGAATTGGTCACAAAGGTTATTGTGCAAAACGAAGCGGATTTTTCAACTGTTGTTTCTGCTTGGCCTCAAAGAGAGATTAAAGGCAACATCAACGAGAAGGTGATGAAATATGTTAGACCTAAGCTATGATAAACAGTTTGATATTCTCTATGTGAGTATCTCAAGCACAAGCGCTTCCTATGGCGATGAAGCTATTGATGGGCTTGTAGTTTTGCGCGACCTCTTCACAGAAGATATCACAGGTATAACCATCTTCGATTTCAAAGCAAAGTTCGAAAGAGGAAGTTTGCCCCCATTGCCAATCAAGGTTAATATTGATCAGCTGTTTGTGGATTCCCTCCACACTGTTTAGTTTTGCGTGGCCCCTCCGCCCCGGCGGTGGGGCTTTATGCTGTGTCCAATTCGTCACGTGCAAACAACCACTCTGGATCATGACACTCTAATTAACAAGCTCAAGCAACACGCACGCAATCCTCGCCATAGCGTCCAACTCTGCGGGGGTTGCGTTTTCCTTTCGCGCAATATCACTTATAAATTTCAGTGATACAACTTTCGCCACCATCGCGACCGGCATGGTTCCATCTACTTCCACTTGGTCTATAACTTCTTGTATTGCGCTGGCGCACACTTTGTTGTTCTCCATCGTCATCACCTCCTATGCTGTGTCGAGTTCGTCCTATCTTCGGATGGGGATTTATGTCGTTGCTGCATCCTCTTTCAGCAAATCATCAACCGCCAAACCAAACACGCCCGCGATTCTTTGCAAAACAATAACGCTTGGCGGTTTAACCTCTAGCTCAATGTGCGTCATAGCCGTTTGCGAAATATAAACCTTTTCCGCAAGCCCTGTTACGCTTAGCCCTTTCGCCTCTCGCATCTCGCGGATTTTTCTGCCGTTTACCATCCAATCACCTCCATCCCCCTTATTGCCTTGTAATTGCTTTTTTGCCCTCTTTAATGTATAATAAATTTTGTATATACATTTCAAGGGGCTTTTATGTCGTTTGGGATTGCTTAGTTATAGTATAATTCAAATATTTGATTTTTGTCAATACGCAAATGCAAGTATTTGATTTTTAGGAGTGAGGTTCATGTTTGATAGAATAAAAGGCTTGTGTGATAAAAATGGAACAAATATTACGACTCTTTGCAAAACAATAACGGGAAGCTCTGGGAACATCCCGACATGGAAGAAAGGGCACATACGGAGTGATTATCTTTTGATGGTTGCGGAACATTTCAATGTGACAACAGACTATTTGCTTAAAGGAATAGAAAGCAGCTTGACAGCTGATGAAACGAACCTGCTCACACAGTACCGTTCGATGAGCGACCAAGGCAAGGAGTACATATTGCAAACAATAGACATGGCGAAAGACAAATATAAAAAATCTGATGGTGCTTCCATCGGCGTAGCGCGTTGTTTCTGATGTCATGGGGTCACCTCCTTCCCTAAGGGGTTTTTACGTCGTTTGGGATTGCTTAGTTATAGTATAATTAAGAAATCTTAATCAATACAAGCATTGAGATTTCTTAAATTTATTTGGGGAGGTATTTTTATGGTGTCGCGAATTTTCAACTTAATGGAGGAGAGAGGTATCAAGGCTACCAATCTTGCAAATGCAATCGGCCTAAACTCGGCCGTATTTACACAATGGAAAAAAGGGCTTCAAAAGCCAAGTACTGACGCAGTCATCAAAATTGCACAGTATTTCAACGTAACTACGGACTATCTCCTGTTAGGGGCAGAAGCCGGTTTAACAAAAGACGAAATGGAACTACTCGAATATTATCGCAGCTTTAATACGGAGGGGAAAAACAAGACACTTGTGTATATGCAGGATTTGGACGAAGGGTTCCGATATAAAAAACGTGATAGTGCTCCCAGTACGAACGACATAGAAAGAATATCGGGGTAGGTATTGACAAATTAAGAAATCTCAATTATACTATAACTAAGCAATCCACGAAACCTGCTTAGTATAGTGCATATTACATACTAGGAGGGGATTATATGGTTGCGAAAGATTTTATTTATTTCGATACAGACTACTTGAAGTCCTATGTATCACAGATTGACAAGGGTCTTTTAAGAGCAAGAGTAGGCGAAGAGGAGCACAGTAGGCAGGAACAATCCGCAAGACACGGGGAGCAAATTAAAACAAAGGCTTCAGGGGATGGGTCTTTGGGCGTCTTAAAAGCAGGTTACGAACGAGAACGCACGCATGAATATGGGGAGTACGCAAAGACGGTAACAGAAACAGGGCGACAGCTACTAGAGTATGAGTTGCACGATGATATGTATGATGTATTTTTTAATCACGCTTCGGAGCAAGGATTATTCCAAAAAGACACCGGGAATCCTTCAGTCGGAAAATACATTGAGTTACATGGAGAGTACGACCTTGTTGATTTAGATATGTACAAAGAATTGATTTCGGACGCTTTTATTGCAAAAGCCGCCGCGCTTACCGATGATGATACAAAAGAGATAATCACCATCTTGAACACGATGGCGCTGATTATCCCAACGAAAGCGTTTTTATTGATCGATAAATATATTGTACCAATCAAGCCGCAGTTTTTGCGCGAGTCAATTAAGGAGATTAAGTTTAAGTATTCTGGCTCAATAAAATTAATTGGAAGGGTAACCGCACCCTTCCAAAAGGCTGAAACAAACCTAGACCCCGCTACTAGTATTGTGAACGCTACAAAAGCACTGGATTCAGCGATAAACGAAACACTTGCGCAATTAGGGCTTATAAATACGAGATTTATCCTTTCACCTATAGCTTTGTATTTTTAGCATCATTTGAAGCGTCAACCAACTTCGATTCAACCTTTTGTGAAAGCTCGGCAAAACTGCGTTCCATTTCTAAGTAGGTTTCACTTTTGGGGACTGGGTTGCCCGTTGCGTTTTGGTTAGAGAGTAACTCGATTTTATCAACTAGATTATTTAATATTTTCAACATTGCCCCACTTCCCTTCTGTGTATAGTATACACGATTAAATAAAAATATTCAATAACGCGTAACAGCAAAATCGGCATATCCATAGAGGACGCACAGGAATACTACGAACCCTGCTGGGTTTGTATCCATTAAGGCAATACAAATCTACTGGGTTGCCGTTATGAGTGGAGGTGCAATAAAACCCACTACCCCCGCAAGGGGGCTTTATTACCGGCAAGGAGGAACCACACATGCCATACTGCTTATATCTGCGTAAATCGCGTGCCGATTTAGAAGCAGAGGCACATGGAGAAGGCGAAACACTCGCAAGACACGAAGCAACGTTGATGTCGTTGGCAGTGCGCCGGAATATCCCCATCAAAACAGTATACAAAGAGATTGTATCCGGAGAAACCATTTCCGCGCGCCCCATTATGCAGCGGCTACTTAGCGAAGTCGGGAGCGGCGAATGGGACGGCGTTTTGGTTGTGGAGATAGAACGTCTTGCGCGAGGCGACACCATAGACCAAGGGCTTGTCGCGCAGGCATTTCAAGCCTCCGGCACCAAAATCATTACGCCTTCCAAAACCTACGACCCAAGAAACGAGTTTGACGAGGAGTATTTTGAGTTTAGCCTATTCATGAGCCGTCGCGAGTACAAGACCATAAACCGCCGCATTCAGGCCGGGCGGTTGGCTTCCGTTCGCGAAGGGAAGTATATCGCCGCCGAAGCTCCATATGGATACAGGAAGGAAAAGCTTGAAAACCAAAAAGGCTTTATTCTCGTTGTCGATGAGAATGAAGCCGAATACCTCAAAATGATATTTCAAATGTACGTAAACGGCAAAGGGATTGCCGCCATCATGCGGCGCATGGAGGAGCTGTGCGCACCGCCGCGCAAGTCTACCCGTTGGGGTATGACTACCATACGCAGAATCATAAGCAACCCTGTGTATAAGGGCTATACCCCTTGGGGGATTACGAAGGGTATTAAGGATTTCAACGACGGCATGAAGAAGAAGCGGGTAAAGGCCGAGGGGGAACATCTGTATAGAGGTCTGCATGTTCCGCTCGTTGACGAAGAAACATGGAACAAGGCGCAGTTCATACGTGCAAAAAAGGTTCTTCCGCACACTCCTCAATCAACAGTGTTAAAGAACCCGCTTTCCGGGCTTGTGTACTGCTCAGAGTGCGGGTATGCTATGGTAAGGCACACGCCAAAACCGACACGGCCTGAAAAGGATATACTCACCTGTGATACACGAGGATGCCCAACGATGAGCCATCGGATTGACCTTATCGAGCTGGAAGCACTGGATTCCTTGCGGCGTTGGGTTACCGATACTGAATTTGTCTACACAAACACCGATACATCCACACCCAATATAGACCTTGAAAAAAATGCATTGCAAAAAATACGGGCAGAGCTGACAAAGGCGAAAAAGCAAAAAGAGAGCTTGTATGCATTACTGGAGCAAGGGATTTATTCTGCCGAAGTATTTATGGAGCGCTCAGAAGCTTTGAAAAAGAAGGTTGATGGCATAGAAGCCGAAAAAAATCGGCTGGAAACAGAAATCGATGCCGCTACCAATGTATACAAACGGCATTTTGAACTTTTGCCGCAGGTAAAACGCGTCATAGACCTGTATGACGAGATGGGCAATGCAGAACGAAAGAACATGTTGCTAAAAGAGGTTGTCGAGCGAGTGACCTACAGCAAATCCAGAGAGGATAAGCGTATTTTGCTCACACTTACGGTTAGGGTTATATAGATGACTGCAAGGAGCAACATAGATACTCGTTTCCATCCACTGCAACTCCGTAGAATCCCCACTCGCCCACGGCACCGAAACCATTTTCTTGCGCACGGGCACCCGCGCCGAACAACTGGCGAAAGACGTGCAGGCCTACCTCGTGGCGGCCAACGGCCTAAGCGACCGCGGTGTGAAAACGATGAACCTGGCGGTGCTGCGCCTGACGCGAATGCCGGCCGCTTTGGTGGAGCTGGCGTTTATCTCTAACCCGCGCGAAGCGAACCTCCTAAGCCAGCGCAGCTTCCGCGAAACCTGCGCATGGGGCATCGCCGGGGGCGTGGCGCGGTATGCCGGGCGATAGGCGAATGCCTTCGGGCACTGCCGACCACACTACCCATCATTTCGCTTACCCCGCCCGTCATCCTGAGTGCAGGCGAAGAATCTCAAACCGGCTCCTTCGCTTACACTCCGGATAACAAAAAGGCACCCGCCGGGAGCGAACAAAAGGCGCACAAAACAACAACACGAATACATGAGAAAATCAACGATACACAAGGAACGCCGCCGCCCAACACGCGGCAAAACAGAACCTCATAAACGCGGGTCGTAACCGCTCAGGAACCCGACGCAGTTTTGCAACACTACACGCTTGCTGTGACGTTAAACAAATCCCCGAAATGTATACGGCGGCACGAAGAAGACGTTGTTTCCCCCAAACGCTCAAGACACTGTATGCGGCAGTTGCTGTTTTTATTGAAGCTTATATCAAATTTTCCGTTTAGGCCGCTATACTTTTTATAATGTGCATGTTTGTCCACGCCCTTAGGCGAAGGCGCAAGCGAACTGATTGCGGCATAATGAATTTGAGAGGCACACGAGTAGGCGGCCTGTTCACGCAACGCTTCAAGCGGGAGTAGGGGCTTGGCGATGATTTGCTTCTAGATTCATGTCATAATGAATCTAGAAGCACACAAGCAGAGCCGCACGATACGCGGCATTAGGCGTTCGTGGGGCTCTGCGCCGATTTGCTTCTTATTCATGTCATAATGAATCTAGAAAAACACAAGCAGAGCCACGTGATACGCGGTAAATCGTCGGACATCCATAACAAAAACAATACCTTTACAGTCGAAGGAGCCGCCGCGGATTTGCGGCTCTATATTCCGCCGCTTTGCCGGAAGCTTCGATATGCTACGCGTGGTTGTGTCCGTCTTTGCGGACGCTTATAACCACTTGGGTATACTCAGCCCGCCGCGCCCTCCAAGGTCTTGCTTTTTGAAAGACGCCATGATATAATACAGGCGCATAACAATACAACAATCCCCCCGGGATAAGGAGGATGCATGATGGAGAAAAAGCAATTCGGGTACTTCGCTGAAAACGGCAGCGTATATTGGGTAACAGAGCCGGACACCCCTCTGCCATTTGTAAACTACTATTGGAACAACCGCTTCATTTCCGGCTGCAGCCAGCATTTGGCAGGCATCGGTTGCTTTACCGAACGACCCATGCAATATATGGACCCTGACTGCCGCGCATTAATGGTTCGCAACGAAAACCGCCATTTCTTCCTGCGCGATAAGGACACAGGCACGGTCTGGAGCCCCGGCTGGTATCCCGCGCTGACCCCGCTTGACACCTACAAATGCGCACATGGCTTGGGCTTCTCTAAAATCGAATCTTCTTTAAATGAAGTCGGTGTGGCGCTGCGCGTGTTCGTGCCGCGCAACGAGCCTTGCGAGATTTGGACGCTGACATTGACCAACAACGCCAAAACGGTGAAAAATGTCCAATCCTTCGCGTTTGTGGACTGGCTGCTGACCGGCTACCCCGAATATTGCGACTATCACTCCAACTTGCACTGCGAATACGATGACGCCAACAACCTGCTCGTCTGCTTCAATGACACGGCGGAGCGCACGCACAACTTCTTCAACGGCTTCATCGCCTCAGACACAAAGCCCGCAGGCTTCGACTCCAGCCGCCGCGCATTTGTCGGCTATGGCCACGCAAACAGCCCGCAAGCGGTCAATGACGGCGCGTGCAAAAACAGCATCGGCGTGTGCGAGAAGATTGTCGGCGCGCTGCAGCACGATTACTGCCTGCAACCGGGCGAGAGCCGCACCGTAAACATCTACATCGGCGCAACGGACTCGGTCGAATTTGCACAAAACATCTGCCAAACATACGCACCCGCAGGCGCTGTGGATGCCGAGTTTGCAACCACCACCGACGGCATCCGCGCGTATTACGACAAGGTATCCTTCCGCATCCCGGATGAGCGGGTGGGCAACCTCTTCAACCACTGGATTAAGCGCGCGGTGCAATTGCATACCGAGGTCGGCACCGACACGGGCAAGGGCTTGCGCGACGTGCTGCAAGCGGCTTGGGCGGTTTCAAGCTACGATCCGGAGGGCGCCAAAGCCAAGATTATCGACTGCCTGCGCCATCAATACAAAGAAGGCTACACTTTGCGCGGCTGGAACCCGGTGGACGAGCATCACTACTCCGACGGCCCCGTGTGGATTGCGCCCGCCATCGACGCGTATTTGAAAGAAACCCGCGACTTCTCGTTCCTGAATGTGGTGGTTCCCTACTTCGATGAAGGGGAGGATACCGTGCTTGGGCATATGCTGAAATCCCTGCGCCACGCCTCCGAGGATTTGGGGCCGCGCGGCTTCATCCTCGCCCATTACGGCGACTGGAACGACTCGCTGAACATGATCGGCACCCACGGCGAGGGCGAATCGGTTTGGACGACCATCGGCATTGTGTTTGCCCTAAACTGCGCCATCGAGATTGCAGAGCATGTGCTGAAAGACAAAGCGCTTGTTGCCGAATTGGAAGGGCGCAAGGCCTCTTTGACAAAAACAATCAACGAAAAAGGATGGGATGGCGATTGGTATTTGGCCGCCATCAACGATGCGGGCGAGAAAGTCGGCACCCACACCGAAACCGAAGGGCGCGTGTATCTGAACCCGCAAACATGGTCGATTCTCTCCGGCATTGTGACGGAGGAGCGCCTGCCCAAAGTGCTGGATGCCATCGACAAGGAGTTGGAGTGTGACTATGGTTCCTTAGTGCTGACCCCCGCCTACAAAACGCCGAACACAGGCATCGGGCGCATCACCTTCTTCGTACCCGGCATGTGGGAGAACGCCTCGCCGTACTGCCACGGCACATCGTTTAAGGTTGTGGCTGACACCTACCTCAAACGCGGCAACAAAGCATATGAGTCGATTATGAAGATACTGCCGGACAGCGACTTGAACCCCTCGTCGCATTCGGGTGTGCCGCCTTATATGGTCACAAATATGTACTATGGGCCGGAGCACCCCCGCAAGGGCGAGATTCTGTATTCCTGGGTCACGGGAACGTCCGACTGGCTCTTTAAGGCAATGAGCAGCCACATCATGGGCGTGCGCGCCACCTACGAGGGGCTTGTGATTGACCCGTGCGTGCCATCGGATTGGAAAACCTTCGGGCTGACACGGCGGTTCTTAAACGCCACCTACGTGGTGGATTTCGAGAACCCGGGCAACAAAGAATCGGGCGTGCAAAGCGTAATGGTAGACGGTAAACCCATCGAAGGCTGCCTGCTGCCCGTATTCGATGATGGGCAGGAGCATGTCGTTACCGTTGTTATGTAGGCAGTTGTTGTTTTGGGTGTTTTTCCGGCTGTCGCTCTGAATGCTTTTGCATCTGTCATTCCAAGCACCAGCCCCGCTGTCATTCTGAGCGAAGCGAATATCCTTCGCTTCACTCAGGATGACAGTTTTTTTGCGGCTTTCGCTTCACTTGGCATGACGTTTTTGCGACCTTCCCGCCCTACCATGCCAAATGTTCTCCCGACTGTCGTTCTGCGCTCAGGATGACTGTTTTTTGCGGCTTTCGCTTCACTTAGCGTAACGGTTTTGCAGCCTTCCCGCCCGGCTGTTCCAAGTGTTCTCCCGACTGTCGTTTTAAGTGAAGCCAAGACTCTAAAACCGAATCCTTCGCTTCACTCAGATGGCAGTTTTTTTACGGCACTCCCCGCCCTGCGGTCATTCTGCGCACAGCAAAGAATCTCCCGCTCTCCCCGCTCTCTTTTCATGGGATTAGCACAACACCCTGATCCGCGTCATAGATATAACATAGGTGATTCTATGAACCATATCAAACGCAAACGCACCACACTCATCGCTTTGGCCGCCGTTTTGCTGTGGGCGCTTGGATATCCACGCAGCGACCCGCCGCCAAAGGACCCGCGCCCGCACATTGCGGCCACCACCACCATGCTCTATGAACTGACCGCCGCCATCGCGGGTGATGCCGCCGTTGTCATCGCGCTTATGGGGCCGGGCGTTGACCCGCATCTCTACCAAGCCACGGCGGGCGA
>JGI994J12354_10004819_pt1 | contig 11934 bp, 3 predicted proteins | sample IntmicLarv3ML3BL_FD_12354 | JGI IMG/M metagenome (IMG submission 12354) | reverse complement strand
GATATCGGCGCGGGCACAGGAAAATTTACAGCGCTGCTGGCGAACAAAGGCCTGCCCATATTCGCTGTAGAGCCGAACGACGACATGCGCGAGCAGCTTGCTGTCACATTAGCGCCGTACCCAAACGCACAGATCATCAAGGGCACGGCGGAAGCCACAACATTGCCCAATGGCAGCGCCGATGTAATCACCTGCGCGCAGGCACTGCACTGGTTTGACCCGGAGAGGTTCCGGCAGGAATGCAGGCGCATCGGCAAACCGGGGTGCATCGTGGTTGCCATTAACAACATCACACCAGGCGGCAGCAGTTCTGCGCACGGCAAATCATCAACAGGTGTGTTTTTCGAGAATCCGGCATTGCAGCGATTTTCCAACCAGATTGCTTATACCAGAGAAACGTGGCTGACCTATATGATGAGCCATTCGCACAGCCCGCTGCCGTCTGACCCAGCGTATGCCGCGCACATGGACGAAGCGAACGCAATATTTGACCGCGAACAGGTTGACGGCGTGTTTTTGATGGACGCTACAACGACTGTATACAGTGAGCGGATGGAAGAAATCTGCGGAGGAAGAGCAATGAACACCGAGCTTTTTTCAGGCAAGGCGGAAGCCTACGCAAAGGCACGCCCGGGCTATCCCGAAGCGGCGGTTGATTACATCCTCGGCCTTGCGCCGCAGGGTGCTGTGGTTGCGGATATCGGCGCGGGCACAGGAAAGTTCACGGAGCTGCTGGCGAAAAAAGGTCTGCCCATACTCGCTGTAGAACCCAACGATGACATGCGCGAACAGCTTGCGGCAACATTAGCGCCGTACCCAAACGCGAAAATTTTTGCAGGCGCAGCGGAAGCCACCGGATTGCCCGACGGCAGCGTGGACGTCATCACCTGCGCGCAGGCGCTGCACTGGTTTGACCCGGAGGGATTCCGGCAGGAATGCAGGCGCATCGGCAGGCCGGGCTGCATCGTCGTTGCGGTTTACAACAACACGCCGGGCCGCAATCAAACAACGCGCGGCTTGGCGATTGAGAGGTTTTTCAAACACCCGGTTGTGCAAACATTTTCAAACCCGATTGCGTTCACGAGGGAAGCATGGCTGACCTATGCGGCAAGCCGTTCGCATGACCCGCTGCCGTCCGACCCCGGATATGCCGCGCACATGGAGGAAATGAACGCGATATTTGAACGCGAAAGTGTTGACGGCGTGTTTTTGATGGACGTTACAACGACTGTTTACAGCGAGCGAATCGAAGAATAGAAAAATCATTTTTGGGAGCAAATATGCCTCCAAAAATTTTACCCACACAGTTGAATGATTGAACAATCAATGATACATAGAGGAGAAGCTTATGAAAAACTCATACAAACTGCAAGGCCTTGGCTGCGCCAACTGCGCGGCAAAAATAGAGCGCGACATCAACGCGCTTGCGTGGGTCAAATCGGCAACGGTTGCGTTCGCGACAACAACGCTTATACTCGAAATTGATGAAGCCGCCGCGCCTGATGACATCAAACAGGCGGTGGAGGCGGTGGTTCACCGGCACGAACCGGATGTGCAGGTGGTTGCCGTGGAAAAAGCCGCACACGGGCATGCGCAGAAGCACACGCATGACCATGAGCACGACCATGGACATAGCCATGACCACGATCACGGGCATGATCATGGGCATAGCCATGGCGCAGCCGGGGGCGTGAAGTGGAAGATTATCCAGCTGGCGGCGGGCGCGGTGTTGTTGGCGGCAGGCCTGCTGGCGGAGCACGTCTTTGCGGCGAACGAATACATTCCGCCGGTGATTTTCGTGCTGGCCTATCTTCTGCTGGGTGCGGAAATCCTTCTGCGGGCGGGCAAGAATATCCTGCGGGGCAAGGTGTTTGACGAACATTTTTTGATGACGGTCGCCACCATCGGGGCCTTTGCCATCGGCGAATTTGCGGAGGCTGCGGGCGTGATGCTGTTCTATCAGACGGGGGAATTTTTTCAGGATTTGGCGGTGCGCAAGTCGCGGGCTTCCATCGCGGGGCTGATGGACATCCGGCCGGATTATGCGAACTTGAAGCGCGATGGCGATATCGTGGTGGTTGCGCCCGAGACCGTGGCCATCGGCGATGTGATTATCGTGAAGCCCGGTGAAAAAATCCCGCTTGACGGTGTTGTGATTGAGGGGGATTCCATGCTGGACACGGCGGCAATCACCGGGGAATCGGTGCCGCGCAGGGCAGCAATTGGCGACCGGGTGCTGTCCGGCTGCGTCAATCAAAACGGCCTGCTGACGGTTGAAGTCACACAGACCTTTGGGGAATCCACGGCGTCAAAAATCCTGGAGCTCACGGAAAATGCGGCTGCGAAAAAAGCGCCCGCCGAGCATTTCATCACATCGTTCGCGCGGTATTACACGCCTGTGGTGGTGGGGCTTGCGGCACTGCTTGCGGTGCTGCCGCCGCTGATTTTGCAGGGGCAATGGACAGAATGGTTGGGCCGCGCGCTGATTTTCCTCGTGATTTCCTGCCCGTGTGCGCTGGTGATTTCCATTCCGCTGGGCTATTTCGGCGGCATCGGCGGAGCCTCGCGCAAGGGGATTTTAGTCAAGGGCGGCAACTATCTGGAGGCGCTCAATCACCTGGATACCGTGGTATTTGACAAAACGGGTACGCTCACCAAGGGTGTGTTCCGCGTGACGGAGCTTCAGCCTGCCAATGGCTTCAGCAGCGAAGAATTGTTGCAGGCGGCGGCACGCGCCGAGGCGTTTTCGAACCACCCCATTGCACAGTCGGTTCGAAAAGCATACGAAGCACAGGGCGGCGTTGTTGAGCAGGAAAGCCTCTCCGGTTACAGCGAAATCGCGGGGAAAGGTGTGAGTGTGAATTTCGATGGGGGCATCATTCTTGCGGGGAACCAAAAGCTGCTGGCAGACGCGGGCATTGCGATAGAAGAACCATCGGGCAAGCAAAACATCGGCACAAAAATTGATGTCGCAATCGGCGGCGTGTTCGCGGGGCGCATTGTGATATCGGACGAAATCAAACCGGACAGCCGTGCGGCGATTGCCTCGCTGAAGGCGGGGGGCGTGCGGCGGGTCGTCATGCTCACGGGCGACAACGCGCAGACGGCGGAGGCTGTTGCCGCTGAACTTGGGATGGACGAGGTGCGCAGCGGCCTGCTGCCGCACGAAAAAGCGGAGGAATTTGAGCGCCTGCAAGCACAATTGCAAGCTGATTCGCACGGAAAAAAGCAGAAGAAGATTGCCTTTGCGGGCGACGGCGTGAACGACGCGCCGGTGCTTGCGATGGCGGATGTCGGCATCGCGATGGGCGGACTCGGTTCCGACGCGGCGATTGAGGCAGCGGACGTTGTGCTGATGACCGACGAGCCGATGAAGCTCGTGCAGGCAATTGACATGGCGCGGTTCACAAAGCGCATCGTTTGGCAAAATATCATATTTGCGTTGGGTGTCAAGATCATCTTTTTGGTGCTGGGCGCGCTGGGACTTGCCAACATGTGGGCCGCCATTTTTGCCGATGTGGGCGTGGCGCTGCTGGCGATTTTGAACGCCATGCGGGTGATGAAGCGGTGAATTGCGGAGACATATCGCCCTAATTCATTGCGGTGAAATTTCTTGCAAAATGTAGTGGGATATGATAAAATACAAGAACACCAGAGCATCATTTTGAACTGAGGATTTTGCATGAAACAACAAAAATTAGAACCCATGGCGGAATTTTTCAACAGCCGCGCCGAGGTCTACGACGAGGTGCACACCTCGCATATTGATGGCGGGCGGGCAAGCAAGGATATCGTTGCGGGGCTGCTGCCGGAGGGCACGCGGCGCATTCTTGATTTGGGCGTTGGCACCGGGCTTGAACTGGAGGCCGTGTTTGCGCGGTTCCCGGAAGCACAGGTTACCGGCATCGACATGGCGGAGGACATGCTGCAAAAGCTCCGCGAACGTTTTCCGGGAAAAGAAATGGAGCTCATCTGCGGCAGCTATCTGGAGGCGGACTTCGGCACGGCGCAATATGACGCGGTGATTTCCGTGATGAGCCTGCACCATCTGCCGCCCGCACAAAAGCGGCTGCTGTTTGAGCGGGTGCGCAAATGCCTCAAGCCCGGCGGGGGGTTCCTCAACTGCGATTATTATGCGAAGTCCAGAGCATATGAGCTGCGCTGCCGTGCAAAATTATGGACCATGCATGCGCCGCCCGGCAGCGTGCACTTCGATATCCCTATGACAGCACGGCACGAGATGAATATTATGCGAAGTTCGGGCTTTTCTCGTGTGAGAGACGCATGGAAGCAGGGGAACACATGGGTGCTCGAGGCAACCGTTGATTAGCTACATCAAAACCCTGCGAAAGCAATACGTTCGCAGAGACTTTCCGCTGAAAAACACAAAAAACACCCCCATCATCGGGCGTTTGCCTGACGATGGGGGATATTATTATGCGAAGTTGGTCTAAAAATTTGCGCCTTCGTCGTTCGTCGTATTGCCGTCGCCGCTGAGCGGTATGGGCGCGCCGAGGTATGTGGGCTCCGGCTTTGCCATGCACTTGAAGTAATCCTTGAACCGTGCAAGGAATTCCCTTGCCGAGTTGCGGGGCTGCGAGGCATATGCGCGGTAATCGCTCGTGACGCCGTAGGCCTCAATGCCGAGCTGGCGGGCGATATACAGCGCGCGGAACATGTGATACCGCTGGGTGACGATAATCACTTTTTTTGCGCGGAACACGTCGCGGATGCGGTACATGGAATCGTAGGTCGAAAATCCTGCGTGGTCCATAAACACCTTCTCGGAGGGCACGTCATGGTCCACCGCATATTGCTTCATGGCCGCGACCTCGTCATATTCCTCTTGGCCGTGGTCGCCGCTTACGACGATCACAGGGGCCGCACCTTCGTGATAAAGCGAAACACCCCGGCGGATGCGGTCCTCAAGCATATGGCTCAGCGTGCCGTCGGCCCAGACGCGGGCGCCCAGCACCAAAACGCAATCAACGCCTTGCAGCGCGGCGGCCTGCTGCGGAGAAATGATATAATCGTCCTCGCCCTTTGCCATCAGCAAATTCACGCCGCCGGTGATGCCGCTGACCAGCAGCGCCGCGCACAAAAAGATGGCAAACGCGTTCCTCCGTTTGCGCCGGACGCGTTTTTCGTTGCGGGAGGTCATTGCGTTTGTCAATGCCTTGCGGCTGCCGCCCTTCGGCACTTTTTGCGTGTATTTCCCCATGTTTTCACCCCTGATGCAATGCAGTTATTCGTATTGTATCACAATAAAGCGCTGATGTCTATCATAATTTGCATAATTTTCCTTCGTTTTGGCAAAAATATCAGGGATTACGCCTACAAAGTGACAACATTTCACAAGCATTTTGCCGAAAGAAAGGGAATGTCGGGTTGAAGCATCAAGAAATGGAACCGCAACGTCAGGTTCATGCCATGCAAACCGTATCGTTTGGACGGATAAAAAACGGGCGCGGATACCGGCGGGCGGTTCAATCGGGGCTGCGCGCGCTGCGGCGGAGTTATCGCATATCTCTGCACGGCAAGCGGAACAACGCCGCGCCGCAGGCCGAAGAAGAGCTCTATCGCGAGTGGCTGCGGGATAATTATTACCTTCTCTCGCGGGAGGGGGCCGCCGCATTGCGTGAGCTTCGGCAAGCGCGCGCGGAGTTTCAGGCGCTTTTAAAAATGTTGGCTGTCTGCCGTGAGATTTGCCCGGAAGGGCGCGTGCCGGCCGCTGAAGAACTCGCTCGAACACTGCAAAAAGCCCGCTGCAACTCGGCAGAAAGCGCACTGGTGCCTCTGGCGCTGCGCCTGGTTATGATAGAAGCCGCCGTTTGCTCTGTGCGGGAATCCCTTGCGCTGCCGCGGCGGGTTGCATTGATCAGCGGGGCGGTTACGTCGTTTCGCACGTTGCAGGAAATTGACTTCGCCTGTCTGTTGGAACAGCTCAGCCCTCTCGAAAAACTCCTGCGCCGCGATCCTGCCGGGGTATATCCCAAAATGGACGAGGCGTCACGCGGGGTATACCGGTATTTGATTGCGCGGCAGGCGCGGCAAAACCGGTGTTCTGATGAGGAATTTGCCCGCGGTCTTCGAGAAAAAGCGGCGGGAACTTCCGCTGAACCTGACCGGCACATCGGCACGGCGTTGCTGGCGAATGCCCGCCCCAAAAAGCGCGGACCTGCCCTGCTCTGGTGCGAGAGCCTGCTGCCGGTTGTGATTTCTCTCGCAGCAGCATTTTTCCTGCGTGCGTGGTATGTGTTCCCGCTGCTGTGCCTGCCGTTGTGGGCGCTGTGCCGCATCGGTTTGGAAGCGATATTTCTTTGCGGTGTGCGGCCCGTTCCCCTGCCGCGAATGGAGCTCGGCGGCGAAATTCCGGACGAAGGCCGCACGCTCATCACAGTTTCCACTTTGTTCCCATCAACTTCCAATATGCAGGAACTGCGGCGGCGCATGGAGGAGCTGCACGGAACAAATCATGGGCGCAACGTTGCGGTTTGCATCCTCGCTGACTTCAAGGGTGCGGATTCCGCCGAAACGCCGCAGGATGCCGCTGCCCTTGCCGCCGCGCAAAAAGAGGTGGATGCGCTCAACAAAAAATATGGCGGCGGGGTTATCTGTGCGGTTCGCCGGCGCAGGTATTCCCCCACGATGAATGCCTTCACCGGGTGGGAGCGCAAACGCGGCGCGATATTGGAACTCGCCGAAGTGATTCGCGGTAAAAAACAGGCGGACGAGGTGTTTGCGCTGCTCTGCGGGGATTTGGAGGGCCTGCATGACACCGCCTATCTGCTTGCGCTTGATGCCGACACGCAGCTGCCGCTCGGCGCTGTGCCGGAGATGGTTTCCGCCGCGCTGCACCCCGCCAACCGCCCGCAGATCGACCCTGCATTGGGCCGTGTGGTGTGCGGCTACGGCGTGCTGACGCCGCATGTGAATCTTGACCTTGCCAGCACGCGCGGCAGCCCATTTGCCCATGCGATGGCGGGGGAGGGCGGCAGCACGCCCTACTCCAACCAGATTTCGGAGCGGTATCAGGACCTCTTTGGCTGCGGCATTTTTGCGGGCAAGGGGCTGATTGATATCGCCGCGTTTGTGCAGGTTTCGGCGCTGCGGCCCTTCCCGGAAGAGCAGGTGCTCAGCCACGATATTTTGGAGGGCGGCTATTTGCGCGCAGGGTTCCTTTCGGATGTCCACGTGAGCGACGGGTTCCCCGGCAGGCAGAGCAGCTTTTTTGCCCGGCAGGAGCGATGGGTGCGGGGCGACTGGCAGAACCTGCCCTTCCTCGCAAAAAAACGCGGCCTGCCATGGCTCACGCGCTATCAGCTGTTCGATAATCTGCGCCGTTCATTGCTAGCCCCCGCTTGTTTATTTGCGATTCTGGTTTCGCTCATGATGCCTGCGCCCGCTGCCCTGCTGCTATGTTTGGCTGGCGTGTTGGGCATTTGCGGCGGGTATGTTGTCTCCGCTGTGCGGTGCCTGTGTTCCGGCGGGCTGGCGATGCTTTCGCGCTCGTATTATTCCGGCGGATTTCCTGCTGCCCTAGGCGATTTTATCCGCGGCTTTTTGCAGCTAATCACCCTCGCCCAAACGGCATACAGCAACCTTTCCGGCTGTGTGCGCGGGATTTGGCGCACGTTCTTTACGAAGAAAAACCGGCTTGCCTGGACGACTGCTGCCCAAAGCGAGGCAGCAAAAAGCAGCAAATTGGCCCCATGGCTGGCCCTTTGGCCAAGCTTTTTGACGGCGGTGCCGCTGCTGATTTTCGGTACGGCGGGGCACCGGCTGGTTGGTCTGATTCTTCTTTCGGACATTCTGTTCGCCCCGCTTTCTGCGCGTCAGCAGGCGCCTGGCAGCCCAAAACTTGGCGAGGAAGAAACGCAGCGCGTGCACACCTATTGCGCCGCGATGTGGAATTATTTCGAAACTTATTGCACGGCGGAACACCACTATCTCCCGCCGGACAACGTGCAGGAAGTCCCCGTGTTCCGCGTCGCGCCGCGCACCTCGCCCACCAACATCGGGCTGTATTTGTTGTGTATTCTTGCCGCGCGGGATTTGGAGCTCATCGATTCGGACGAGCTTGCGCGGCGCCTTTCCCGCACGCTGGATAGCTTGGATCGGCTGGAAAAATGGCATGGCAACTTTCTCAACTGGTACGACACCCGCACCCTGCGGCCGCTGGAGCCCCGATATGTTTCCACGGTGGATAGCGGCAACTTTGTGGTGTCGCTCCGGACATTGCGCATGGGTCTCGCGGAATATTTGGCACAGCAGCCCTCGCTCGGGGAAATCATCAAACGCCTGCACGAGATTGAAGCCGCATGCGATTTGCGGCCGTTATATCACCCGCGCCGCAACCTCTTCCACATCGGCGTTGATTTGAGCAGCGGCAAAGTCTCATCGTCCTACTACGATTTGCTCATGAGCGAGGCCCGCATGACGAGCTACTATGCCATTGCTGCGCGCGTTGTGCCGAAGAAGCACTGGGGCGCGCTGGGGCGCACGCTCGCAAAACAAGGCCGCTTCACCGGGCCTGTGAGCTGGACGGGCACGATGTTCGAATATTTTATGCCGTACTTGTTTCTTCCCGCGCCGAAGGGCACGCTGGGCTACGAGGCGCTGCGGTTCTGCCTCTATTGCCAGAAAAAACGGGCGCAAACCCACAACGCAAGCGCACGCGGTTTGCGCAAGCCCGACCTGCCGTGGGGCAACTCCGAAAGCGGGTTTTATGCCTTTGACAGCGATCTGAATTATCAGTATAAGGCGCACGGCGTGCAAAAGCTGGGGCTGCGCCGCGGGCTCGACGAAGAGCTGGTGCTTTCGCCTTATTCGAGCTTTTTGGCGATGCAGCTCGCGCCCAAAACCGCACTGCAAAACCTCCGCCGATTTGAGAAGATGGAGCTGTACGGCTCCTGCGGATTTTATGAGGCCGCCGACGCCGCGCCTCCGCGCATCGGTTCGCAGGATTACGCCGCCGTGCGCAGCTATATGGCGCACCACGTGGGGATGAGCCTGCTTTCCGCGCTGAACACCCTGACAGACGGCGTTTGGCGCAGGCGCTTCCTTTCCAACGAAGAAATGGCGAGCGGCAGGCAGCTGTTGGAAGAGAAAATTCCCGACCGCGCCGCCGTGTTCCGCGACATCGGCCTGCGTGATACTCCCCGCCCGAGGGAACGCGTTTCCTCTTCCAAACAAGTCTTTCACAGCATTGACCCTGCAAATCCGAAGAGTCATTTGCTCAGCAACGGCGAGTGGAGCAGCGTGCTCACCGATACCGGAGCGGGTGTTTCATTTTATCGCGGCTTGAGCATTTTTCGGCACGATGCGGATATTCTGCGCCGCGCCTGCGGGGTTTCAATTGTCTTGCGCGAGGCTGCGCTGTCGCCGGTTTCCATCACGCCCGCGCCGTATTATAACGCAAAAAAAAGCAAAGTAGAATTCGCCGCCGACTCCGTTTGTTATGCGGGGGAAGGTGCACAGGCCGCCGTCAGCGTGCGGGTTCGCGTGCACCCGAGGCTCCCGGCGGAGGAGCGCCGCGTGACAATTAAGAACCATTCCAAGCAGCCGGCGGCGGGCAGCCTCTTCTTTTATTTTGAACCGAGCTTGACAACCCTGCGGGAGGACGCCGCGCACCCGAGCTTCGCAAAACTTTTTTTAACGGACGAATATGACGAGACAACGGGGATTGCTGTCTTCATGCGGAGGCAGCGGGAAAGTGCCGAAACGCTGTGCCTTGCGGCTGGGTTCGGCGCGGACGATGGAGCCATTTGCGAGCGCTCAAAGGAGCGGGCGCTGCGGCGGGGCATGCCATTCGGCGAGGTGCATTTGGAGGGCGGGCACAGGGGCAACCCCGACGCATGCGGTGCGTTCGAGGTGCCGTATCAGCTGCAGCCGGGGGAATCGCGCGAGGTTTGTTTGCATCTCTGCGCGGGTGTAACGAAAGAAGAAGCCGCGGCACGCCTGCTGCACCTGCGCCGCGCGAACGCAAGCCGCAAAGGCAAACCGCAGGGTGCGCCCTGCCCCTTCCGCGATGGCGAGCTGCCCGCCGCGCTGGCGCAGCGCATCCTGTCAAAATTGCTGTTTTATGCGCCGGTTTCGCCGGAGCAGCAGGCCGCAAGGGCGAGGCTCAAAGCATCGAAACAAGCGCTGTGGCAGCTGGGCATTTCCGGCGACGAGCCATATCTTTATCTACCCGTTGCCGCTGTGGAAGAAATCCCGGCGGTGCTGCCGTATCTGAGCTTGCTGCGCCGGCTGCGGGCGGCGGGCATCCCCTGCGAGTTGGTGATCGGTTACCGCGAGGGCGGCGATTACGACACCCCGATGATGGGTGCGCTCAAGGACGCGCTGCGCCGGGAGCACTGCGCGCATCTGGAAAACCGGCGCGGCGGCGTGCGGCTGGTCAATCTGTGCCATGCAGAGAACCCCCTTGAGGCTCTTGAGGCGTTGGAAGCTTACGCGGCCTGTTTTGGAACAGAAACCGGGAAGCAGGAGACAATCGAACCCGGCCCGCCGCTGCCCATATGGCCAACCAATCCGGCGCCGCGCCTTCCTGATGAGAACGGCATTTCGGTTGGCGCGGGGCATTTTTATCAAGGCAAGTTTGTGATATCAAAGCAGCCGGGCGCACAAGAAGGGGAGCCGCCAATTCCCATCCGTCCATGGAGCCTGCCGCTGTGCAACTCGGCGTTTGGGACACTTGTGAGCGACTGCTCGCTGGGCTACACCTGGGCAATCAATTCCCGGGAAAACAAGCTCACGCCGTGGTATAACGAGGGCAGCTGCGATAACCGCGGCGAACTGCTGCTGCTGAAATTCGGCAGCCAGCTCTATGATTTGTGCCTGGGCGGGCGCTGCGAATTTACGCCGGAATCTGCCGTTTGGCGCGGAGAAATTCACGGGCTGGCGTATGATCTCAAGGTGAGCGTACCGGGCAGGGGGTTGTGCAAACGCGCGGAGATCACACTGCGCAACCGCACCGGGCACCATATGACACCAGAGTTGGCGTATTATTCAGAGCCTGTGCTGGGTGTGCGGCGGGAACCTCATCTGCCCATACAGGGAGAAGCGCTGCCCGATGGTTTTTTGTTTTCGTCCCCGGCGTCGCAAGTCAAGGGGTTCGGCGCGTTGCTGCTGCAGGGCGGCGCGGATTTCGTCTGCGCGGACCGCCCGGCGTTTTTGCGCGGCGATTGGCATCAGAGCCTTGTCATCGGCGCGGACCCGTGCGCGGCGGTTGGCAGGCGTTTGCAAATCCCGCCCGGCGGCGAAACCACGGCCGTATTTGCGCTGAACTGGGGAGCTGTGCGCAACGCGGCGCTCTGCGCGCATCTGGTTGCGTCTCCGGTGCTTTTGCCAGAGTCTCCGGCAAGCCGGGAAGAGAGAAACATCACCGCACCGGATACCGCGTGGAACGAAATGTTGCAGACCTGGCTGCCGCATCAGATTCTCCGCAGCCGCATCTATGGGCGAACCGGGCACTGCCAGTGCGGCGGCGCGTGGGGGCTGCGCGACCAGCTGCAAGATGTTTCCGCGCTATATCACACGCACCCCGCTGTGGTGAAAGCGCAAATTGCCCGCTGCGCGGCGGCGCAGTTCCCGGAAGGCGACGGCCTGCACTGGTGGCACCGCCTGCCCGGCACAAACGGCCTGCAGGGCGTGCGCACGCGCTATGCCGACGACTACCTCTGGCTGCCTTATATCACGGCGGAATATGTTGCCGCCACGGGAGATGCCGCGTTTCTGAATACGCAAATCCCGTTTTTGGAGGGGGAGCCACTTACTTCAGAAGAAAAAGACCGCTATGCGCTGTATCCGCAGAGCAAACAGCGGGCGAGTCTCTATTTCCATTGCCTGCTGGCCGTGGAACGGGGGCTGCGGCTGCGGGGCGAACACGGCCTGCCGCTGATGCAGGGCGGCGACTGGAACGACGGCATGAAC
>JGI994J12354_10004818_pt1 | contig 11934 bp, 5 predicted proteins | sample IntmicLarv3ML3BL_FD_12354 | JGI IMG/M metagenome (IMG submission 12354) | reverse complement strand
CATATCACAGAGGATGAGATGAAGGAGTACGTCCGCAGTCAAATGGCAAAGCACAAAACACCCCGGTATGTAGCCTTTGTTGATGAATTCCCCATGAACGCCGCCGGAAAGATACTCAAATATAAAATGCGCGAGGACGCNGTAAAAAGCCTGAGCCTCGACAAAGCNAACAGTATAGAGACTGCATAGAATTATTGAGCATATTGAATCTAGCGCGTGACCGACAATAAAACCCAGCCGTGCATCCGACAGGATGCACGGCTTTTTTCACAAATGAATATACGAAACAGCTAAAAATTATCAAAGAACATAGTGTAAATATATCTTATCAACGTATTGCAATATAAAAACACAAAAAAAGTTGATTGGAAACGTGTGATGCTATATAATGTATAGGCTTACAAAATATAGTATACAGAGCAATATTAAGAAATCAACTGAAGTTGGCAGTGTATAAATCAGCGGGGCTTACAATACAGGAAAAACAATCTCTGCCAAACACGAGGATGTGCTCTGGTACGGTAATATATCCCATTGAAATCTGGCGAAAGGACAGTGTGACTCTAATCACCGGTATTATCACACATGTATATAAAGATGAAAGTTATGAGAACACGGCTATTAGCTATGCTGATAGTGCTTGTTATGACGATATCAATGCTGCCTGTCACTGTGCTGGCGGCTGAACCTGCTATTGTGGCTGCATGGAATTTCTCAGGGAGCGGAGGCAAATCCGCTCTCCCCCGGTCAGCACAACCTACAAGCAAGTTTCCAAACTCGACCTTTTCACACTACAGGGATGTTTGGGTTGATTATGAAAGTACTAATGCATCTATATACACAGCCGGATGGGGCAGTGCCGACAGTACCGATAAGTATTGGCTGATAAAAACATCCACCAAAGGCTGTGGAGATTTGACACTGACCTTCTCAGCCTGGGGTTTTTCCAGAAGTCCCAAGAAGTTTACTCTTCAGTATTCATTCAACAACAGTGTATATTATGATATTGATACATATGAACTTGCGCTAAACGCGAAAGAGTTCAGTTTTCGCCTGCCTAAAAGTGCTGAAAACGTGGATGAACTATATATACGTTTTCTTGCCGACAAGAGCCCTGATGCAAGAAGCATAGTAAATGAGAGTGTTATAAGCACTTCTAACAGCCGTATTGCCAATGTGAAAATTACCGCTGCCACATATGATGTTTATGCTCCGGTGCCGGAGCCTTCCGTTGCCGGCGGCACAAAAGTTGTCAGCGGCACAAGAATCCAATTCACTTCCGGAATGGAAGGCGGAGTTGTTTATTATGAGCGGTCCGCAAATCAATGGGAACCGGTTCCGGAAAGCGGATTGACGGTTTCCGGCGATATAGGCGCCTCTGTTATATTTAGAGTCAAGACAGTAAAAAGCGGTCTTGCAGACAGCGGTATCCGCAGTGTCGCGTATATTATTAAGAAAAATTATATCCATACACCGGTCTATGATCCTATGTCGGACCAGTATTTCCCGTCAGGCGGCGGAACTCTTGACGTTGAGAAAGCGAGAGAGCGGCTGACAGAACCGCTGTAAAGGTTGTAGGTCAACTGGTTTACAGATTTGGAAACAGCAACAGTACGACTACGTCAATAATTCAGGATGTTATTAATAATAAGCTGGTATCACTACAGGTATATAGTGATTTATCAGCATTTGAGATTGGTGATATCGTTGAGATAACCGGTATAAAATCCACTTATGCCGGAGTTCCCCAGATCGAAAACGTTTCTTCAACAGGACTTTATGCAGGAAAGAACAGCGTGGGAGGAATAACAGAACCGGTTGTTTTTGACAACTTTACAGACCTCCTGAATGAGAAGGAGAGCTATTTATCTGCCGTAGTTTTGGTGAAGGATGTTCAGCTTGGTGCTGCCGATGCCGACGGGAATATTATACTCACCGACAGAAACAATCAAATAATGAGAATAACGAATGCAGCCGTATTACCGGAAGGCATACTCCCGGGAGAGACTATAACGGTTTTGGCGGTGCTGTCACGAATGAACTCTGTCGATCATCTTCGGACAGGTCTCCAAGCGGTCAACGGCGGACGGATAATTTATGAAGGGGAGAAGGATGAAACACCGCCTGTTATTACTGTTGACAGCAATCTTCCTTCTGCACAGATAAACGAGGCCTATATTATTTCAGCCTCGGCTACCGACAATAAGGGACTGGCGGCGGTAAATCCCGTGGTGATGAATTATCAGATTAACTCCGCCGGAGAGAAAAATGTAAATATGGTGTACAATTCCGCTTCGAGGAAGTGGGAATATACCATTCCTGCTTCAGAGTTGGCAGCTGTCGGTGAGATCAGATTTACAGTAACGGCAAAAGATGCATCCGGACTGACAGCCAATTCAGGACAGAGAACAGTTATGCTTGAGAATCTGTCAAAACTTGTAGGCAGCAGCCCAAGAGCGGGAACATCAACGGGCACGGACAAGACACCTGAAATCTCAGTAAGGCTTTCAAATGTTGATATCAATGATTCCGTGAAGTTCAGCTTGACCACAACGACAGGGAAAACTGCTGTCGCGGACACTCCAATGACTGCGCTTGCAAAAGGAGTCTATACGTTTAATAACTATAGCGAAAACCTTCCTGACGGAGAATACAAGGCTGCGGTATCAGTTGTACGCCAGGGTGAAACCGAAGCAACGGAGTTCAGCTGGGTGTTCACCATAGGTGANTATGGGTTAAGTCCCGTAAATGTCTCTAAAATTGCCAATATACATACGGCAAATCAGGGGCAGAAGTTCACGGTNGAAGGNATTGTCACTTCCGATGCAAGCGGGTTCAGCAGGGATACAGCCTTCTTTGACTGCATTTATGTACAGGACAATACTGCGGGCATAAATGTATTCCCCGTCGATGGAAATATTCAGGCAGGACAGACCGTCAGATTGACAGGATATGTCAGTTCATATAATGGCGAGCGTCAGCTGAATGTTACAGGATATACAGTAGAAGTAACAGATTCAACAGTCAAAGCGCTTCCGGCGCCTATAGAAGTTTCATCTGACGATGTTAATAAGGGCACATATCTGGGAAGCCTTGTTAGCCTTGCCGGCACTATTGAGCGAATTGAACCCGCAACAGGAACACCGGAGTCTATCTATGTGAAAGATTTTAACGGAGAGATAGCACGGGTATTTGTAGACGGATATATCACACCTGAGAAAACCATAGCACAATTAGCTGTAGGACAGGCGATTAATGCTGTCGGACTCGCATCTCACGATACTGTTGGCTACAGGGTGAGAATACGTGACCGGGCAGATATCGACTGCTCAAATCAGGGAGGCTCTGAAACTCTGAGGGTCGATAGTACAAGCGGGGCGTGTATCTATAATCCCGGCACGCCGGTGATAAATGGCGCTGTCACACTGTCAATAGATGAAAACACTCTGAATGACATCATTGAGATGGCACGGGACAACTCCTGCAAGATGATAATTGTGCAGCCGGGAACAACAAGTTCATACGAAACGGCAACGCTGAATATCGGTCTGGACGGCGTGAGAAGCATTTTGGAAAGAACAGGCGCATACCTTGTGTTCCGGACAAACTACGGAGATTTGACACTGTCTGCCGCACTTTTAAGAGAGTTTGGAAACACAGCCGGCAATGTCCTGTCACTTGCATTTAGCAAGGAAGATGCTGTCACATATGGTATTGCGGTTAAGGGCGATGAAGAGCTTCTGCCGATGAGCCGCGGACTTCATGTCAAGATCAGCGATGTGACAGGAAATCTTGCAATTATAAATGATGGAACATCGGAGAAGATTGTTGCAAAATCAAGTGTCAGGGACAGTAATCTGGCAGCGGTGATAAACAGCAGCGGCACAATAAATATAACCAACGGAACGCAGGTTTCATTTGTTGACGTTCCGGCCAGCTTCTGGGGCTATGACGGGATAAGCTTCTTCAGCACGCGCGAAATCTTCCGCGGTGTAACCGCCGACACCTTTGACACTGACGGAACCATGACAAGAGCAATGGTGGTGACGGCGTTCCACAGAATTGAGCAGGAGGCAGCGTTTGCCGAAAACCATAGCTTTGCCGATGTAGCTGCGGATGAATATTATACCGCGGCGGTGGCATGGGCTGTTGATAATGAGATGGTACTGGGCGTAGGGGACAATATGTTTGATCCTTCCGGGGATATGACGCGAGCCCAGATAGCAACAATTCTCTACAGATATGCACAGTCATACGGCATAAATACTGAGGCTGCAGGCAGTTTGGCAGACTTTATCGACATAGAGGATATTCCGGAATGGGCAATTGATATGAGATGGGCTGTCGGAACCGGGCTGATAAATGGGTATGATACCGGTGAGGTCAGACCAAATGCCAGTGCAACCAGAGCGGAAACAGCAGTTTTGCTGTTCAGGTTCGTCGAAATGGTTCTGCATGGAAAAGTAAGCTGAGCGTAGTTTTTGCGGGAGAATTATCACTCGCAAAAAATCCCGGTCCGGCGTGTCAAAGACTTTTTGATGCGTCGGGTCGTCCAAATTCTGGGCATAAAGGCGGACGGGAAATTGTCAGCCCAAATTGATAGAAAAATAATGCCGTAATCCTCCGCTGAGCGTGCAGCGGAGGATTTTTTGTTATTTGACAATAGATGAATTTCATTAAAACACAAAAAACAGTTGCAATATCAATAAAAAAGCTGATAAAATCAAAACAGTTGCAACTGCGGCTATAGCCGGAATTATACTGCACCGGCTGTTGTTCAATGGGGCAAAAAGTGCGGAATAGAAGCTTTGTACTTATGATAACGTTAATCAGCATGGAATTTTGAAAGGAAAATAAAATTGGAAAAATTCTTTAAACTCAAAGAACATGGCACAAACGTTTCCACAGAAATACTCGCCGGACTCACTACTTTTTTCGCAATGGCGTATATTCTGTTTGTGAATCCCGACATGCTGGCAAAGACAGGCATACCGCACGGGGCTGTATTTCTGGCGACAATCTTCGCCTCAGTTGCCGGAACTCTGGTGATGGGTCTTTTTGCCAACGTGCCCTATGCACAGGCGCCGGGTATGGGGCTTAACGCATTTTTCACATACACTGTTTGCTTTGCTCTGGGATTTACATGGCAGCAGGCGCTTTCAATTGTATTCCTTTGCGGAGTTGTCAATGTGCTTATAACGATTACCAGAATCCGCAAGCATATAATAAAAGCCATTCCGGAGAGCCTCCAGAATGCTATCGGCGGGGGAATAGGTATTTTCATCGCCTACATCGGCATTAAAAATGCCGGACTTCTGAATTTCACGGCGGACCCGGGCACTTACATTGCCCTTGGTGACGGCGCTGTGGAAACCACAACAATAATCGCAGACAGCAGCATTGTTCCGGCTCTTGCCGACTTCAATACCGCGCCTGTGGTTTTCGCTGTTGTATCTCTTCTTATCATGACTATACTCGTGGTCAAAAAGGTTCCCGGAGCAGTGTTCATCAGNATTATTGCNTCCACNATTATCGGAATACCNTTCGGAGTGGTGGATTTGAGCAATTTAGGTATTTCAAGCGGAATCGGGCAGTCCTTTGCAGAATTGGGAACCACCTTCGGCGCTGTTTTTTCGTCTGCCGGTATGCCCTCTCTGCTTAGTGATACATCAAAAATCCCTTTAATCCTCATGACTGTTTTTGCATTCAGCCTGTCAGATACCTTTGATACTCTCGGAGCTTTTATCGGAACGGGCCGGCGGTCAGGAATATTCAGTGAGGATGATATGTACGCTCTGGAGAATTCCTCCGGATTTAAATCCAAGATGGACAGAGCCCTTTTCGCGGACTCCATAGCCACTTCAATCGGCGCTATATTTGGAACCTCGAACACCACCACGTATTTGGAAAGTGCGGCAGGTATTGAAAGCGGCGGACGAACGGGGCTCAGCTCTGTTGTGACCTCAATTATGTTCCTGCTCAGCATCCTGCTTGCTCCTGTTATAGGGATAGTTCCCATGCAGGCTACGGCTCCGGCCCTTATACTGGTAGGTGTCATGATGCTTTCCAGCTTTGCCGATATAAATTGGACGGATATTGATGAAGCTGTGCCGGCATTCTTTGCGGCTATATTCATGTCGCTATGCTACAGTATTTCATACGGAATAGCTGCGGGATTCATCTTCCACTGCCTTGTGAAGTGCCTTAGAGGCAAGAGCAGGGAGGTTCACCCAATACTTTGGGTATCAACAGGACTTTTTATTTTAAACTTTATAGTTTTAGGCGCAATAAAATAGGTAAATCCCAATAACGCGAAATTCCCCGGTGCATATGCATATGTACCGGGGAATTTTTTGTGCTTGTGATGTTCATGATGATATCGAGGCTTTGTAGATATATTGTGAACAAAGTGCAGAAAAACTTTCAAAACAAATCGGGATATGGTATACTTTTCATAATTAGGCAGCTATAAACCTTTGGGTTTGCTGTCCGGTTAAAATGCATTCAGCAATAAAAAAACGGTGATATTTTAGGGGGGATAGCAGCAGAAGACCTGCCTCCGTTTGATTTGCCTGAAACTGCCTTTCGGTGTTCACGGCAGGACACGGAGATATTGATAAAATATTTACTTAGAGGTGAAATTAATGCAGAAATTGTTTTCAAAAGGAAAGGCTATATCATTAATACTGGTATTTGTATTGATTCTGAGTATGCTTCCGGCAATGGCAATGCCCGCGCTGGCAGCTGAAAGCGCGACTCTTGCCATTCTCAGTACAACAGATATGCACGGACGCATATACAGCTCCGACCCCGCATCAGGCAGCACAGTACATAACACATACCTGAAAGCATCAACAGTGATTAACGGTGCCCGCGAGGAATATGACGCGGCGATTGCCATTGATAACGGAGACTCCATCCAAGGCACTGTTATGACAAGCTATAATGTCAACGTGAAAAACGGAGTGGAAAATCCTGTCGGAATTGCAATACGCCACATTGGTTATGACGTATTTGTTCCGGGCAATCATGAATTCAACTATGTTCAGGATATTCAGAAAAAATTCTATGATATTCTTCTGGATGGGACAGATAAATACGCAAATGATCCTGTGTCGGTGCTTGCTGCAAACATTCTGGATGCAGCAACCGAGGAGGTCGCAGACCCCTTTNCCCCCTATGTAGTTCACACAGTAAAAGTTGGCGAAAAGACCTTNAAAGTAGGCGTTCTGGGCTTTGAGAATGTCAATGTTCCCAACTGGGATCCCGAAGCGNACTATCAGGGAATGATATTCTCTCATAAAGCAAACGAGGAACAGAGCTTTGCTTATGAGTGGNATACATATTGGAAAGAAAAGCTCATAGAAGATGAAGGCTGCGACATTATTGTCCTGTCAATTCACTCAGGAAACGGCCCTGCGCCGGATGCGGCGTTTAACAAGGAAAATCAGATTCAGCATTTTATCAGCACCACAGAGGGTGTTGACCTTGTAATCGGCGGACATGACCACACTGCAAGAAATACCGTATATAAAAACAAAAACGGCGATGACGTGCAGATGGTAAACGGCGGCGGCGGAAATGTCACCAAGACTGTTTTCAAGCTCAATGACGACGGAACATTTGCTCTGGACAGCAGCGAGCTTGTAGCGCTTAACAACAGTGTGGAAAATGACACCGAGCTTCAGGAACTGATGAAGCCCTACTATGACGCGGCTGCTGAGTTTGTCACAGAGCCTATCGGAACTCTTTCAGGCGAGTGGGATGACGTGGGCAACTATTTCCTCAAGCAGGGTGACGGAATTGATTTGGTTCACAAAGCTCAGATTTGGGCAACAGGTGCGGACGTTTCCATATCCGGTCCTGTAAACCGCAATGATTTCTACCCGGGCTCTTTGTTTGAAGAGGGCGCAGAGACAGCAAATATCAGTCTTAAAGATATTTACAATCTCTACAGATATGACAACAACCTGCTGTACATGATTGAGATGACCGGAGCACAGCTTAAGTCATGGGTATCAAAGACAGCAGAGTACTACACAATCAAAGACGGCGCTATTGATGCCGGCGGATTCGGTCTTGACACCTTCTATGGCATAGATTATAAGGTATTTGTGGGCGAAGACGGCAAAAACACTACCGAAGTTCTGTATAAAGGCAAGCCCCTGTCAGATACCGAAGTTCTGAAGGTTGCCCTTTGCAGCTACCGTCTAAGTGCCGGTGCCGACAATGACGCCTTTGGCTGGTATGAGGCAACAGGTCTGTCTACCGAAGGCAGTCATGTGAAGTTTGTGGCGGCGGAAACTGAGCAGTTCGGCGCGGTCGGCGGTTCTGTAACACTGATAATCGGCGAGTACATCAAGGAAATGTGCAAAGGCGACAAGACAATCACCCCGGGAAGAAGCACTACCTATGAAATTCTGCTTGCCGAGAAAGGCAATGATGAATGGGAAAATCCCTTTACCGATGTGAAGGCCGATGATTGGTTCTACGGTGATGTGGAGTATGTGGCGACAAAGGGACTGTACAAGGGAACCACCACGACAACATTCAGCCCCAACGCACAGATGACACGTGCGATGGTTGTAACAGTTTTGTGGCGCTTGTCCGATCAGCCGGAGGTTGAGGGCGTTTACGGGAATTTTGCCGATGTTGAGCAGGGCTCATATTATGAGAAGGCCGTTGCATGGGCTTCTAAAAATGAGCTTGTAAAGGGATATGGCGGTGGATTCTTCGGTCCCCATGACCCAATCACAAGAGAGCAGCTGGCAGTTATCCTTTACCGCTTTGCCGAGTCACCTGAGTTCACAGCGGCTGAGCTGGAATTTGTGGATGCCGGTGATGTGTCCGAATGGGCGGTTGATGCTCTTGTCTGGGCATGTGCTGAGAAACTCATAAAAGGAAAAGACGGAAACATCTTTGATCCTCTGGGTACAGCTACCCGCGCAGAAGTCGCAGCACTTCTGCACAGATATGCAAATAAATAACAAATCATAAGCAAATTCCCCCTTGAACACTTGTTCAAGGGGGAATTTTTTGCTAAAAAGCAGGTTTTCAGAAAGAAACCAAAACAGGCGACGGTTTTTCCATTCGTCTTTTTTCTGCGGCAATGGACACCACTTGCTCTTCAATATAAGCGAAAGAACCTTTTTCAATCTGATAGTCAAAGTCCAGTATTCTGCCGCCTCCGGCGAGGAAGGAATCAATCTCGCCGGGAAATTCCTCCCTAAGCTGTGATTCTGCGGGCAGAATAAGAAAATCAATTTCATGCAGGAGGTCCGGAAGACAGGCAGGTGTGGATACAGTCATATTTTCAGCGTGAATGTGGAAGCTGGAAAGAGCTTCCTGAACCATCTGGGCATATCGCGGGCTGATGCAGACAAGACCGATTTTCTCGCTTCCGGTGAGAGCGGATATGGTGAGAAGTGTGTTGTGGTTTATTGAAATATTATACTTGATGATGCGCTCAATAATATCGGGACGTATCTCCGTTACCTGCTTGAAGTGCGTAGGAGTCGTCACGATGATGTCGGCTCTTCCGATGCAGTCGTTAAAGAGTTTCCCCGTCTCTATCAGGCAATAATCAATCTCAACACCGGGAATTTGCTTGAACTGCCTGTGGTAAACAGGCAGAATGTCCGGATTGCACTCGATCACTGTTATCTTGACCCGGTTTTCCGTTTCCTCCATGCGGGTCATGGCAAGACGGAAGCAATAGCTTATCCCGTTGTTGTCCAAGCCCTGCTGCTGCAAATCCCTGATTAGAGACTCAACACGGTCTATTGCATAGGTGTGCCTTGTTTCCTCAAGCACATCCTGAGTGTCGGACACATAGTATCCGCTTCCCTGCACAGGTTCCAGAACACGTGTCTGGCACAGAATATTCAGTGCTGTGCGCACCGTGCCGCGGGACACTCCGAATTTGCCTGCAAGCTCCAGTTCTGTGGGAAGTTTGTCTCCGGGGGAGATCGTCTGGTTTCTGATATTGAATAAAACCCATTCTACAATCTGTTTGTACAATGGTTCGGAGTTTTTAATGCTATGATTCATGTATATCCTCTTTCCAAATAAATAGGTATTTTCATCATTATAATATAATCATTAATGGAAGTAAACCTTTCTTAAATATAATATTGGTACAAGGCAGATGTGCTGTTATGTCATTATACACATAATTGGTATGGGTGTTATTGAAAATAATGTACAAATATAGTTGAAATGATTGACCAATAGAGAGGATTGATATATAATTTCAATACAAATTTTATGTAAGGGGGAAAGGTTCAGGTGCAAGAAACCAAACGATTCTATGTTGACAGGGAACTCTGCATGGGCTGTAAGACCTGTGAGCTCCGCTGTGCGGTGGAGAGAGGCTCTGTTAGTAAAAATCTGACTATCGCTGTCCGCGAAGAACCAAAAGCGCGTCCGCGTGTCTATGTGGAACACGAAAACGGTGAGCCTGTAACAATTCATTGCCGGCAATGCGAGGACGCTCCCTGTGTGGCGGCATGCTCGACAGGAGCAATGCAGCTGGATGAAGCTACCGGATGTACATTCATTGACCCTGACAAGTGCATCTCCTGCTGGATGTGTGTGACTGCGTGTCCATATGGTGTGATTGCGCCGGCGGCAGAGAAAAAAGCGGCAGATAAGTGCGACCGCTGTTTCCAGATGAAGACACCATACTGCATGGAAGCCTGCCCGACAGGAGCGATTCAGCTGCTGAATCCCGAAGAGATTGAGACAACAAACAGGCAAAAACGCATTGCCACCTTGAATAATTAGGGGAGGAATTATAATATGCCTCAGATTAGAAGAAAAACTGCATTTGACCACAATGCAGAGCTGATTGCTGCCCGCAGACAGGGTACTCTACTTAGCTGGAACCGCTATGAAAATATGCTGCCCCAAGACGGATTTTCCCGCCTTGGACTCAGCTGCTTTGAATGCCTGATGGGGCCATGCAGAGTGAATCCCTTTGCAAGGCAGGAAGAGCGGACGGTATGCGGATTTACACCGGATGACCTTGTGTACCGCACAATGATGCGCCTTATCGGTGCGCACCTCAAAGACGGCTGCCGCTATGAGGCGATAATAGCAGCGGCTAAAGAAAAAGCCGGCACAGGCACTAATAAAAAAGACGGCGGAACTGTCAGGATAGGAGCAGGGGTTCTTCGCTCCGACATGCCCAATATCTGCTCCGAGTGTACAGATGCGGAGCTTCTTAAAAAGCTCGCAGGTGCGGGACTTAATGTTGTTACTGTGGGAAGTATAGTGCCCGGATACGACTGTGCCGCATCTGCCGGGGAAGCTGAATTCCTCTTGCTTGGCGGCATGGTTGACGCATATGTGACCGGTGAAAAAGGAATATGCGGTATCCGCGGCGCGGCTGAGAATCTCCATACCGCTGTTATTTCAGGCAATGACCCAGATGCGGTTATATCTGCGGCAAAGGATGCCTACGGAAAGCGTAAAGGGACAGCGGTTAGCGAAGAGGTCTGTGAGATAGACACAGTGTCTATGAAAAAGGCTCTGGAGCTTGCGGGGAATGACGCTGTTGTAATCGGCGGCGAGAGTAATCTCAAACTGGTGCTGGATAAACTTGCTCTGGATGCAATAAACGAGCTTCCCGGTAAAATAATAGTCTGCGGCGAAGCTGCCGTTTCTCTGGCAAAATATGAGCTGGAAGGCGTTATCTGGTGCTGTGAAAGAGCTTCGGCTCTCCTCGGCTGCGCCCCGGCAAAGAAGCCTGTTGTGCTCCTGCCGGAAATCCGTACAGGCAAAGGAATAGCGGAGGCCATCGTTCTGGGCGAAGCGGGATATGTTGTACACACCGCAACAGAGCTGCCCCTTGGCTATGGCAAGCTGGGAGAAAAAATCGCAGGGCTTGTAAAGTGCAGTAAAGCCGAAGATTATATTTCCGCTGTGAAGGGA